>Ga0210410_10000044_pt1 | contig 213361 bp, 186 predicted proteins | sample IncBWC4MmetaG_FD_161058 | JGI IMG/M metagenome (GOLD analysis project Ga0210410, IMG submission 161058) | Forest soil microbial communities from Barre Woods Harvard Forest LTER site, Petersham, Massachusetts, United States - Inc-BW-C-4-M | ecosystem: Environmental > Terrestrial > Soil >... | reverse complement strand
GCGTGCCTGCTGCTTCGTACATGAAACTCGAATTGAAGAAGTGGCGGGCCGATTGGAGCGTCGTTTCCTCAAACGTGTTTCCCAGCTGCACGGAGTCGGTGGTTTGAAAGCCGCTCGCCGAACGGAAAACGCTGCGGAATTCCCGCACATGTTTCGGCAAGTAGATGGCCACCGTGACATTGGCTGGCAGCTTCAGATCCTTCGGCAGGGTCAAACCATCGGCGGCCGGGCAGGTCGATGCTGTTGCGGCCAGTACAACCAAGCCGGCAAACAACCCGTGGCGCAAACGCATCGTCCTCTCCCTGGGTATCCAGTCCGGACGGCAGTGGAATTCTTCCGCTCGTGCGGCGGGTCGCGTGCTCAATTCTCGCTCCCTGTCTTACGGTTAGTTTCCTCTCGAAATTGGTTGGCGACAAGCGGTTAGGCCGAGGAATGAGCCGATGCGATGGAGCACGCCGAGACCTGTAACGATCACGGTTGATACAAAAGTTGGCAGAGTTGGTCAAAATTGATACAATTTGACCAACTTAGGATCGGAACGAATCATGCTTGTAAACATATATCAGGCCAAGAGCCAACTCTCGGCCCTGCTGGAAAAGGCCCAAGCGGGTGAAGAGGTTGTGATCGCACGCGCCGGCAAACCGATTGCACGGCTTACCCCGATTGTGGCGACTGTCGACTCGCGCAGCGGTGTTCGCTTCGGAGGTATCAAGCCTGCCAAGCTGAGGCTGGCCACCGACTTCCATGCGTCGCTCACGGACGACGATCTTCTGAATCCGTGAAGTTGCTTCTCGATACCCATTGTCTGATTTGGGTGCTTACTGACGCCCCGGAACTGAGCGCGTCTTCTCGCTCGGTGATTGCAAATGCCGAGGGCGTGTGGTTTTCTGAAGCTTCAATTTGGGAGCTGGGTCTCAAATGGCGAAAGGGCAAGATCGCAGTCCAGCCTCGGCGCCTTGCCGATCAGGCATTCGCCAACGGTCTGCGCCCGTTGCCGATCCAGATGGAGCCGCTGCTCGTCTCGTGCGAATTACGCCAGAGCCATGGCGATCCGTTCGATCGACTTCTTTACGCGCAAGCGCGGCATGCCGGTTTCCGGCTCCTCAGCATCGATCGTAGTCTTTCAACCTTTGGCTCCGTAGTGATCACGCCGAAATAGCTAAAGTGCAAGTCCTGGCCGATGGTTGGAAATATTTATGCCGCGTTTTACACCCAAGGATGCTGCTCCGATTTCGCAGCGTCGGTGGCATCTGGCGGCCACTGCATCGATATAGGGACGATGCGCCCGGCTGTTGTGCTCTTGATCGTCTTAGACAGAAGCTTGCGCTGAGTTCGCGGCCCGATGCCGCTCACGAAGACCAATGCGGCCAAGCGCGAAGAGCATGATGCAAGGAATCGCCGTGGCGGTGGTCAGCGCACACAGCGCAAGACCCAGCCCATGACCTTGCGGCGAAATGGCCGTGGCCATCCAGGCGGTGGCCGGCGGACCGATGCACAGGCCCAACAAGGTGATGCAGATCAGCACACCGGCCACGAGCGTGGCGCGCATGCGATTCGGTGCCAGGGTCTGGACTGCGACGACAACGTTATTGGTTGCTCCGGCCGTAAAGAACAGGCTCGCCGCCAACAGAATCAAAAAGGCTATAGGTGAAGACTGCGCGACCGCGACAATGGCTAGAATCGAACCCGCGATCACTCCTCCCATCGACGTCAGCGCGACGGCGTCCGGTCGGCCGCGGCTTTCGAGGCGGCGCGCGATCGCCGGAATGAGGAGAGTGCCGGCCGAGGTGGCGATGACGCCCGCCATGCCGAACGCCCATCCGGCATGCTGAATCGGCCACGAGAATTCGCGCCGGATGTATTCCGGTCCCCAGGCATTCCACGAATAAGACACTGCCTGAAGCAGCCCGGCACCGCCGAACAGCCCGAGATACAGTCGCCTGGTGTTTTGTAGATACCGGCCTACTTCGCGCAACGGTGGCGCCTGGGCAGACTGCGAGGCGCGAGGGGGCTCACGCGTGGTGAGTACGAAGACGACGGCAACGGCAATACTAGGAATACCCACGGCGAAAAAAGCCAACTGCCAACTCTTGAATGCGGACCCGCTCGTCCCCGTGACAACGGAATCCACCAGGTGCAGGACCGTGGCTCCGATGATGAAGCCTCCGTACGCGCCGGCCTGCCCAACGGCCGAATAGATGCTGGCCGCCAAGGCGCGCCGATGTGCCGGGAATAGATCGCCGATGAGTGAGTAGGTGGTGGGCGTGAGAGCTGCTTCGCCGATGGCAAGACCGATTCTCAACATGACGAGCTCGGCAAAGGTTGCGGCGAATCCGGATGCAATGGTGGATAGACCCCAGAGTACGACGCCCGAGACGATCAAGCGCCGCCGATTTCCCTGATCGGCGAAACGGGCAAGGGGCAGTCCCAGTACCGCATAGAAGACCCCGAAGGTTGGCCCGAACAGCAAGCCCAGTTGCACGTCGCTGAGGCCAAGATCCGATCGCAGCGGCGCGACCAGCAATGCCAGAATCAGCCGGTCGATGAACGATAGAACATAGAGCGATGACAAGACCGCGAGAGTCCACCAGGCGCGCGCAGTACAGGTGCTCTTGGAGTTGGGCAAGGTACGTGCTTCGCCCGGCTACTCGGGATGTTGGCGGAGCCAATCGGTGTATTCGGCCATTGAGTCGTCGACCGAATACGCCGGCTCATAACCCAGCTCAGCGCGCGCGCGGCCGATGTCCATATAGAGTCCGCGCATCGCGGCGTCGCGGCTGTCGGCGGGCCGTTCGTGCAAAGTGCGTAGGGAGATCTGGAACCCAGGCACCACCCGTGCGACTGCGCGCGCAAATTCTGCGTACGGAGTGGCGCGGCCGCTGCCGATATTGTACGCGGGATGCTGCAGTGCCGGGGCGAGCGCGATCAGTCCGACACCGAGCGCGAGATCCTTGACATAGACCTGGTCGTAGCCGTCCTCGGCAAAGGGAATGCCTCCTCTGTCCTCGGGAAACTCATCGGATTGGCGCACCGCTGCGCGCGCCAGTCGGCTTGGCACATTCAGAAGGGTCCGGTAGAGGGGTCCGTAGATGCCGCTGGCGCGGACGAACACGATTCCCATGCCGAGTTGCCGCCGGTACAGATTGCCGATCACTTCGAGTGATTTCTTCGCCCAGGATTGCACGATGAAATGATCACCCGGCTCGAGCAGCGGAACATCCATGTCCTCGCGGAATGGAGTGCGGTCGCGGCCCAATCCCCAATAGACGTCCATCGAACTCATCAAGACAACTCGTGCCACGCCGCTCAGACGCGCAGCTTCCAGGACATTGACCAGCGCGCCGACGCGGAAGGTCACGTCCCGGCCCGGCGCGAGCGCCTTGGGCGGATGCCCGGTGGCGTCGATGATGACCTTTGGCCGATATCTTGCCACCACCTCCATGACGGCGAAGGGATCGGCAACATCGACGGCTTCCACCCAAGCGCTGCCGCCGCCGATGGCATCGCGAAGCAGCAGCGGCGGCGCAGGCCGGCTGTGCGTGGTCACGACCACCGGTTCGCCCGCATCCAGGATGCGGCGAGCGATGTGCTGTCCGACGAAGCCGTTGCCGCCAAAGATCAGGATCATCTGCGCGCTCTAGAATCTCGCGTGCACGGAAACCCCGTAGGTGGCGGGCATGCCCGTGGTGGCGGCGATCGAGTCGACGAGGCGCGAGACGTTCGAGAGATAGTACTTGTTGAGGACGTTGTGGCCCCAGAGCTGTACCCGCCATTTGCCGTCCTCGGATTCGATACCCGTGCGCAGATCCAGGAGCGAGTAGCCGTGAATCTCGAATGTCGGACTTTCTCCAAATGCGGCAAACGAGGAGCTTCGGTCCGAGATGTCGCCGCCGAGGAAGGCCGTCCATCCGTGGCCGACGGGGTGCCCATATTCGGCGTCGCCGACGAACTGCCATTTCGGGGTATTGGGAGAGGCCTCGCCCTTCAGGTCGATGATACGTCCGTACGGATCCTCCGAGATGAAACTCCGGTCAACGCGGGAGTCCACATAGGCCGCGCCGGCGGAGAGTCTCAAGCCTTCGATGGGTCGAGCCAGGACTTCGAATTCCGCACCCTTGATGGACATCTTGGGAATGTTCTGCAGCGCCGGCAAGGGTCCGAATATGGGAAAATCCTGAAATCCCAGGATTTGCTTGTTCTTGTAGTCGTCGTAATAAATGGCGGCGGTGAGCTGCAGCGAGCGAACCGGCTCGATTTTGATCCCCGCTTCATAGGCGAGCACGGACTCTTGAGTCACCGGAGTGAGCTGGGCCGCAAACAATGCCGGCAACGGCGTGAAAGAGCCGGCTTTGAAGCCCTTGGTGACATTGGCGTAGATCAGAGTGCCGTCACTGGGCTTCCAGTTCAAACCTGTGCGCCAGGACACATTGTTCTCGTCGAGGCTCTTCGCCACCACCGGCACCGTGTTGAAATTCGCATCCATCGAGACGCAGGCGCCGTTCGCGGCCGGTTGGGAGGCGATTCCTAGAACCGCCTGGCGGAAGAAAGCCAGCGCCGACGCCAGCGCACCGTCGCCGCCATCCACGAGGCAGCCGGTGAAATCACGGTTCTGTCGGGTGTAGCGCGCGCTGGCCTGAGCGGTGAGCGTGTCGGTGAGCTTGAAGTCCAGAGCGCCGAAAACGCCCTTGGTGCTGATCTTTTGATCCGCACGATTGCGGAATTCCGTATAGCGAAAGGGGCCGACGCCCGAATTGCTGCCGGTGTAGTGCCCGATGTCATCGTCGTTGACCACATCGTTCTGATAATTCGCGCCTAGGGTGTACGTGGCCCGGGACCAGGTGCCGGCCAGACGCAATTCCTGCGAGAAGGAGTGGATGGCCGCGTCGATGGTCGCCAGGAAATTGTCGAAGTCGGTGCCGTCCGCATCCGTGGTGTCGAAGGCGGTGTAGTGGGAGTACGCGGTGATGGAAGTGAGCGTCATGTTCGCCGGCAGATCCACATCGGCACGCAAGGCCGACTGATAGAACTTGTCGTCGTGGGTCAGAGGGCGGTACGGCGGAGCATCCCAATCCGCCACTCTCGAGTTCTGGGGCGCGGGGGCTCGATTGCCAAAGGCGATGAAGCTTTCGGGATATCCCGGCGGCACGCCATTGAGGGGACGGGCGGCAGCGTACTGCTCGAATTGCATGGCTTGCGTGTCCGACTTGTCCTGCCAACCGTTGAGGTTGATCTCGACGCGCACCGTATCGATCGGGACCCAATCCATGAGCAGCCGCGCTTCGCCGAAGTCGCGTTTGCCGAGTGTGTCGCCGGGATGTGATTCGCTGGTTTGCCAGGCATCGCGCGATTCCTTGCGCACGGACAGCCGCGCGGTGAACGTCTCCGACAGCGGGCCGCTGACGAAGGCCTCGGCGTCGATCTCATTGAAGCGGCCGTACGTGAGGTCACCGCCCGCATGCAATTCCTTGGTGGGTTTGGCCGCGATGTAGTTGATGGCGCCGCCGGTGGAATTCTGGCCGAATAAAGTGCCTTGGGGACCCTTGATGGCCTCGACCCGTTCCAGATCCAGCGTGGCGCCCGGCGTCATCGCCAGGTAGGGAAGCGGCACCTGGTCTACATAGACTGTGACGGCAGGGGACATACCGACGAAGGTGTCATAGACGCCGATGCCGCGAATGGTGAACACCGGCACCCCATAGCTGCTCTTCTGATAAGAGAAACCGGGAACGACTCGCGCGAGATCCGTAGGGCTCGAGATTCCCTCTTTGGTCAATTGATCACCGGTCTCGGCGGTGATGGACAAAGGCACATCGCTCAGTCGTTCGGAACGCTTCTGTGCCGTGACGATGACCTCGTCGAGCGTCGATTCCGAGGCCGCGGGAGCGGTGTCGGCGAAGACCGGGCCTGCGGTGAGCAGCACTGCGGCCGCGACGCCGGTGACTAGCGAATATCTGGATCGACTACCCATGATCTAACTCCCCCAGCTCGATAATATTATTCCAGTCGGATTGTTTTATAGCACGTATTTTTACCATATGGAAGATTTATACGAGATCGATGAGTTGCGGGTGCTACGGTCCCAGATCGGCCAAATGACGGGCAAGTTCGGCGGGAGCCGCGAAGAAGGGTGAGTGACCGGTCGACAGGGTGATGACTCGCTTGCAGGGCGACCCCGATTGCATGGCGCGCTGCGCCGCTATCGGTATGGCGTTGTCGCGCTCACATTCGATGTAGACTCGCGGCACGCTGCCCCACTGCTCTGCGCTGATTCGCAGCGGCGCCGCCTGCACCGCCATCGGCTGTGGTACCAGCAGCGAACGAGCCAGTGCGACATCGCTGGCCGAACAGTCATCGTAGAACATGGCGCGGATCGAATCCGGATTCAGTGTCGCAGCGCTGCGGTCAGAGTTGAACCGCAAATGCGGCAAGGACGGCGATTCGGCGTGTGCCTGCAGGATATCGCGGAGGCTCTGACCATCGCGCAATAAGAACGCCGCGACATAAACCAGTGTGCGGACCTTCGCGGGGCGTAACTCGGCCGCCCGGGAGACGACCAGACCTCCCATGCTGTGCCCGACCAGCACGACGGGCTCCTCGCATCCGTCCAGAATCTCGCAGATGCGCTGGGCGTAGGTTTCCAGCGAGACCTCGCCAACCGGGGTCCTGTCGATACCATGCGAGGGCAGGTCGGGGGACAGGACGCGGTGACCCTGGGCCTCGAGCAAAGGCGCGACTTTGAACCAGCACCAGCCGCCGTGCCAGGCGCCATGAACCAACAGGAATGTGCTCATGCCATTCAGCGCCGCAGCAAGGCGTCGACGGTGTACTCCTGCATCTCAAATCCCATGGCTTCTTCGTAGGCCTTGCGTACCGTGTCGGGCTGGCCGTACTGATAGGGATAGGTGCGCGGTGTCGCCTGATTGTGCAGCGGGTTGGCCTGCAGTTCGGCCAGTGTCCGTCCGTCCAGATATTCCGGCCGCCCGACAATGGGCAGCGAGACACGGACGTTCTTGTTCGGGTCGCGGATCAGTCCCTTGGGTTCGGCGCCCCGGGCGATCGCGTCGATCTCGGCGAAGAAGCGCTGACGCATCATCACGACACCGCGGTCGCTCTGCCCCAGATGTTCCCGTGTCCGGTCCGCGATGGTTCCCTGTCCAAGCCAGGCGATGAAGTCCTGGTTGACCACATGGGAGTCGATCCAACGACCGGTGGCTGGGTCGTGGAGGGGACCGAACCAGTGAGGAATCGAGGATTGTTCGAAGGGTTCGCGGTCCTTTGGAACCCGGTTGAAGACCCACATGATGCTGAGCGTATTCGTGTCATCCACGGGAACCCGCCATTCGAAATGGTCCCCGAGGAAGAAGCAGTTGGGCCAGAGCGCGGTACGGCCCACGGTCCACAACTCGCTTTGCTCACTGCCGCCCTCGCGGACTCGGCGATAGACCAAGCCGTACTCGAACTCGTCGAAGGCGAGCTTCAGATGTCGGGGGGCACCCGCTCCGTCGCCGCCGCGCAGCGTCGATCCCCAGTTTTCGTGCATCCATTCGAAATGCACGGGATCGATGGAGTTCTCCTGGCACTGAAACCAATTGCAGGGGATCTCTGAAATCACGATTTGCTTGAAGCCGTTCTTCCACAGGAACGGTTCCCAGTTCGGTACCAAGGGCGCGGGTTGCGGGCCCAAATAGGCCCACAGCAATCCGGCCTTCTCTTCGACTGGGTAGGCTTTCTGTCGGACCTTGTCCTTGTAACGGCCCTTGGCGTTGACCAGGTCGTCGTACGGTTGATCCAGACAGCGCCCGCCTGCGTCGTAGCGCCAGCCGTGATAGTGGCAGCGCAATCCGCATCGTTCGACGGAGCCGAAAGACAAATCCGCGCCCCGATGCGCGCAATGCCGTCCCAATAGGCCATAGGTGCCCGACAAGTCCTTGTACAGAACCAGGTCCTCGCCCATCAGACGCAGCGGCTTGGTCCGCTTGTCGTCAAATTCGCTCGCCGCCGCGATCGGGTGCCAGTAGCGGCGCAGCAGCTCGCCCATCGCGGTGCCCGGCCCCACCTGGGTCAGCAGTCGGTTCTTCTCTTCAGTCAGCATGAGATCTCTCCGGGTTCACGCGCCAACCACCGCCACGGCGTTGCATTGAAACTTCATCGAGATTGGTCCCGGCGGCCGAAAGAATGTCGTTCAGATGCGCGAACATCAGCCGAGTCTGTGCCGTCACGTCATCGGGCAACTGACCCGTGGCTGAGTCGAGTCCGTAAACTCCCCCCGTCATGACGATATTGCCCACGCGGCAAGCTGCCGGTATGGGTTGCCCGCCGTGGTCGAAACCTTCGATATGGATGCTGCGTCTGGTCATGAATTTTCCTAATCCTCGCTCCAGCTGCCGAACGCGACTCCGACCCCGGTTCCCGCAGGCGTCCGATAGATGGGTTGATATTCCAGCCATTGCTGCCGCAGGCCGCCGAGAGCGCCGGCCATCAGCACCCAATTCAAAATCTCGGACGATCCCGAATTGAGCGCCCCGCGCGGAATGCTGCGCAGGAGTTCATGGTTGCCGGGCCTCAAGCCTTCCAGCACCCGGCGGTCCAATTCCTCGTCGACGACGAAGTGGCTGAGGCCGCCGGAGGCAACGATGGCGACCCGTGCGTCGCTGCGGTTCGTGTCGATGATCTCGCGCAATGCCTTGCCGATGTCATGGCAACGCGCGGCGGTGGGCACGTTGGGCGGGAAGTACGTGTTGAGGAGAATCGGTACCACCGGGATCGCGCGGCCGCCAAAAAGACGTTGGATGACGAAACCAAACGCGTGACCGAAACCGCTTTGCGGGGAGTGCTCGACCCGCGCGCAGGCGGCAACGTCGACATGGCGATCGGTCAGGCCGACGATGAGTTCGGAGGCGAAGCCCGGTGCGCCGGGAAAGGTGTGCAGTCGGTCCATGCTGTATCCCAGGGACACGGTGCGCATCCACGCCGGCAGTCCCGGCCGCCCGTATTTGTCGCTGGTCTTGATCTCGGAGCCGTAAAATATCGCCAACGCGGGATTGTTGCCCGGCGTGAACAACTCTTCTTGATCGTCGCCTATGATGATCGCCAGATCGGGGTTGGCGGCATGCAACGCCGCGCTCAGTCGATCGAGCGCGTGCTCGCAGATCTGCGCCTGACGCGCAAGCTCCCGGACATTGGCGACAGCTTCGTAGCGGGGGCCGACTTCCGCCAGCAACTCCTCGTAGTTGACCCAGCGGCCATCCGATAAATTCAAAGTGGGATTTTGATAATCAGCTGCGGCGCGATGCTCCCAATCGTGCGATTCGAGCGTCAGCATAGGCGTGTGCGATGTGCCGATTCCGAGGACGAGCTTGGCCACTGCGGTGCTCTATTCGGACAACCGACAGACAGGCGGCAACGTCAAATCATGATCGGTGTTCAATTCCGTACTCCCCGTCGCCCAGCGAGCTCCTCATAAAAACATTCCATTCGTATTAATATTTGTCTATAATATATACCACATGGATTAATAAATCAATCGTCGATCTCTCGATATGGATGACGTGGTTTCGCAGTTGATCGTCCGGATGTGCCGGGGAGAGGATTCGCTTGGACACAGAAGAGTTCTTGGTGTTGCAAAACCGCGTGCGGCGGCTGCGCCGACTGGACTGTTGCGCCGTCTCGGATGCGCTGGATCGGCTGAAGTTGCCGGGGGTCGTGTCGGGCGTTCCCCAGCAGTCAGGTAACCGCCGTATCGCGGGCGCCGTCATCACGCTGAAGCTGGGTACGGGAGAGCCGCCGCCGGGACCGGTTCGACATCTCGGTACGCTCGCGGTCGAGAGCGGCGGACCCGAACATGCGATCGTAGTGGAACAAAGCACGGGCATCGAGGCAGGAAGCTGGGGCGGCCTGCTGACGCTTGGCGCGCGGTTGCGCGGCATCGCCGGCGTGGTGGCCGACGGGCCGGTGCGCGACATCGACGAGGCCCAAGGCTGCGATTTTCCGATATTCGCACGCTCTCTGACGGCCCGAACTGCGCGCGGACGCGTCATCGAGGAGGGTACCAATGTGCCGGTGAGCGTATGGGGGGTTGCGGTGTCGCCGGGAGACTTCGTGATTGCGGATCGTAGTGCCGTCATTTTCATTCCGGCCGACCGCCTCGACTCCGTACTGGACGCTGCGGAAGCCATCGTCGCGCGAGAATCGGCCATGGCAAAAGCCTTGCTGGCGGGCGTGTCCATCAGCCAAGTGATGGGCGGAAATTACGAACATATGCTCGAGGGTTGACGCATGCGGGACGCCGAAGCAGATATCAATGTGGCTCGCGCGGCCAAAATCGACACGGCCACGCTGAGCGATGCCTTGGACCGGCATGGTGTGGCCGGCCAGTGTCATCGCATCAAGCCGCTGGATTCAGCCTTTCGTCTTGCCGGCCGCGCTTATACCTTGCGGTACGGGCCCGCCGGCAAACCGCCAGGCACGGTGGGGGATTACATCGACGACGTTCCCCGGGGCGCCGTGGTGGTTTTGGATAATTCGGGCCGAGAAGACGCGACCGTGTGGGGGGATATTCTGACCGAGATCGCGCACCGGCGCGGCATCGCCGGCACCATCATCGATGGTATCTGCCGGGACGTATCGCTTTGCCTGTCTCTCGGTTATCCGGTGTTCAGCCGCGGACATTGGATGCGCACCGGCAAGGATCGTGTGCAAGTCGAAGCGACCCAGGTCCCCGTGAATATCGGCAATGCGCGGGTGTGCCCCGGCGATCTGTTGCGCGGGGATGCCGACGGCATCGTGGTGATCCCCGCGGTCTTCGAGGAGCGAGTGCTGGCATCGGCCGAGGAGATCGAAGCGACGGAAGCGCGCATTCGCGAGGCTGTGCGCGGCGGACTACGGTTGGATCAGGCGCGCGAGCAGTTCAGATATCATCATCTGCAGAGCCGCTCGACATGAATTCCGATCGACTCGATCCCGCCGAGACGACCCGACGCGAAATCCGGCGCGTGGCGCCGGATTTGGTCGAACAGGCTCGCTCCCTCGCGACGGCCACCTTGCATGAAGCGGCGGGCAAGACGGGCGCGCTGCCGTGGGCGATCAAACCCGTCGCGCCAACCTTTCGCGTGTGTGGTCCCGCGGTAACCGTGCATTCGCCAGGGGGGGACAACCTGTGGTCGCATCGTGCCATCGATGTGGCACGCCCGGGCGATGTGCTGGTGGTGCACACCCAAGGTGTGTACGGCTATGGATATTGGGGCGAAATCATGGCCACCGCGGCCAAAGCGCGCGGTCTGGCGGGCTTGGTGATCGACGCCTGCGTACGGGACGGTGAATTGTTGGCGCAGGTCGGCTTTCCGGTATTTGCGCGGGGGTTGTGCATTCGGGGTACGGCCAAGGATTTCGGCGCGCGCGGCTGGATCAATGCGCCGACGCTGTTCGACGACGTGGTCGTCCATCCGGGAGACCTCATCGCCGGCGACGGCGACGGCGTGGTGTGCATCGCGCACGATCAAGCAGCCGCCGTCATCCGATCGGCACGGGAGCGAGAGCGTCTGGAAGCCGCCGTTCTCGAACGTCTGAACGGCGGGGAGAACACCTTGGATATTTACGGCTGGCGTTAGCGCTTCGGCCGTGCGGCGGGTTCCCGGAAAAACAGAGCGAGGCAAAGATCGGCATGTTCCTGGATATAGCTTGGGGTCATCGGCGACCGGCCGGAGACTCTCTTCACCTCCGGCGCCAGCATGAACAGCCGGGTGGCGGCGCCAATGAACAAATACACCAGATGGTGGGCGTCGCCGGCCACAAAACCGCCGTCCTTCTGCGCCGCTTCGATCAAGGGCACCAGCACCTTGAAGAACTCCTTCACGAATTCATCGACGAGCCAGTTCATGCGTTCGCCGCCATTTCCCGCCTCATGGTCCATCAGGCGATGGAACTTCGGATTGGCCGCACTGAAGCGGATGAAGTCCTCCATGATCAGGCGCAGGGTCGTGATCTTGTCGACGCCGCGCAGGGCCTGCAGGCGAGCCTTCAGCGTGGTCAGCACGCTTTCGTTCAAGCCGCGCATCATCGCGCGCCACAGTCCGTCCTTGTTCCCAAAGTGGTAGGTCAGCGCCGGATGCTGCACGCCGGCCCGGGCTGCAACCACTCGCGTCGAGGTCCCGATGAATCCATGCAGCGCGAATTCCTCGGCTGCCGCTTCCAAGATCTTTTGCTGAGTATCAGTACTGCGCTGTTGCCGACGGCGGCGCTTGCCGGGTTTGGTCGTTTGCCTGGCCGAGCGCTTGGCGGGTTTTTCATCCATAGCCGCGCATTCTAAGGAAATTCCTCTGTGATCGGTATCGCGATCTCGCGCCGCCGAAGAGGCGCGCTGAACCGCGCCCGCGCGGCTACATGCCAATGCCCTCGCGGGAGTGCGCGCCGGTCAAATACTTCTCCCCCGCGCTGCTGGCGGCCGGCGCTCCGCCCTTGGCTCGCAGACGGGGAAAGAGGCGCAGCGCATTGCCTTCATAGATGTGGGCGCGGTCCTGGTCGGACAAGAATTCGATTCCATCGATCAAGGCCTTGATATCGTCGAAGCTGCGCCCGGTTTCCGGGTTGAGCGCGGTGCCGGAACCCGGATTTTCCGTTCCGAAGACCACGCGGTCGCTACCCACCAGCTTGATCAGCATTGCCAGCGACTCCTTGGAATGCAGGACGGTATCGTAGTAAAGCCGCTTCAACCCGGCGTCGAAACTCTCTTTCAGCGGGAGGTTCTTGGCAATCACCGGGTGCAGGCGTTCCGCGCGCCAGCGTCCTACTTGATAAGGCACCGATCCGCCACCGTGCGAGACGATGATTTTCAATCGCGGAAAGTCCAGGAACACCCGGGAATTGAGCAGCGAGAGAATCGCCAGGCTCTCTTCGTCGATGAAGTGAGTACTATAGCTGCCTCGACCATGCTGATTGCCGGTGGAGTGAATATGGGCCGGGATGTCCAATTCGCACAGCTTTTGATAGAGCGGATACCAATACTCATCGCCGAGTTCCGGAGTTTGATTGTCTCCCTCGCCGGGATCGGGATCCAGCAGGCACCCTACGAATCCATATTCTTTGATGCAGCGTTCGAGCTCGGGTAAGGACGTTTCAATAGGCTCGCCGGCGGGTTGAGGCAGGCCTGCAATACCCGCAAAACGGTCGGGCAGCACGCGACAGAATTGCGCAATGTAAGCATTGACGCCTTCGTTCCACCGATGTGCGATACGACCCGGCTTCTCGGCATGGAACATGGTGAAGGGACGGGGGGAGATCAATTGCACATCGGTGCCGGCGCCGTTGATGGCGTCCAAATTGCGCCGGGTTTCGGCAAGCGCCAGCAGCTCTTCATCACTGAAGGGCGGCGGCGGAGTACCGTAGCTTGCACGGCTCGCCAGCAGCAGCGTGAACCAGGCATAGAGCTTCGGTGATGCGCACAAGTGGCCATGAACGTCGATGATCAAGGGTGGACTCCCCGCGCGAATTGTTGATTGGGTACTGTTTGATTCGGTCGAATGACGGTATCATAATAATTGGTCCAAGTGGATTAATTTTTTATCCGAACGCACGAATCCGACAGGACAGGCCGGAAGCAGGGGAGTGATGCACATGACAACACCGACGATGCGCCGGCAGGCGCTGGGCGATTTGCTGAGACGAACCGCGGCTCGAGCGCCGCGAAAGATCGCCCTGCATTGTGGGCGGATCGAGTGGACTTACGAGGAACTTGACCGCTCATGCGACCGGTTTGCCGCGGGTCTCGCGAGCCTCGGCGTGCGGGCCGGTGATCGTATCGCCGTCATGGCGCGCAATTCTCACGGCTGGGCGGTGACTCGGTTCGCCCTTGCGCGGTTGGGGGCGGTGTTGGTGCCGGTCAATTTCATGCTTAACGCCGCTGAAGTGGCCTACATCCTACGGCACTCCGAGGCGAAGTTGCTGTGCGTGGACGCGGAGCTGGCAGCCGTCGGCATGCAGGCACGCGATATGGATACCGCCGTCGAAGGAGTGATCGAACTACCCGCGGAACACGCCGCCTACAGTGCATACGGGTTGCGGCGTTTCGATGAGCTGCTGCTCGAGCCGCTGCCGGAATGCGACTTCGATGGTCACGAGTTGGCCCAGATCGTCTATACCAGCGGCACGGAGTCTCAACCGAAGGGCGCCATGCATACCCACGAAGCGATCATCTGGGAGTATGTGAGCTGCCTGGTGGATGCGGAAATCGCGCACGAGGACCGAATCCTCCATGCAATGCCGCTATACCACTGTGCCCAGCTGGATGTCTTCCTGGGTCCGGGAGTGTACGTGGGCGCCACTCATGTCATCACCGCGCGCCCGACCCCCGACAATCTGCTCGCTCTCATCGAGCACCACGGCATCACGTCGTTCTTCGCGCCGCCAACCGTGTGGATTTCGCTGCTGCGTTCGCCGCTGTTCGACCGTCACGACTTGTCCACTCTGCGCAAAGGCTACTACGGCGCCTCGATCATGCCGGTGGAAGTGCTGCGAGAATTGCAGCGGCGTCTGCCCGACGTCAGATTGTGGAATTTGTATGGCCAGACCGAGATTGCCCCGCTGGCGACGATTTTGAAACCCGAGGACCAGCTTCGCAAACCCGGTTCGGCCGGACGCGCCGCGCTCAATGTGGAAACCCGGGTCGTCAATGATGACGGAATAGACGTCGCGGTCGGGGAGATCGGCGAGATCGTGCACCGCTCACCGCAGCTGCTGAGCGGCTATTTCCGTGATGAGGAGCGGTCGAACGCCGCGTTCGCCGGTGGCTGGTTCCACAGCGGCGACTTGGCGACGATCGATTCTGAGGGCTACATCTCCGTGGTGGACCGCAAGAAGGATGTAATCAAATCCGGTGGAGAAAACGTCGCCAGCCGGGAGGTCGAAGAAGTTCTCTATGGTCTGCCGACAATTTCCGAAGCCGCCGTCATCGGCTTGCCCGATGATCGATGGGTGGAGGCGGTCACGGCCATCGTGGTGCTGCGAGAGGGGCAATCGCTCACGGAATCCGAATTGATCGCGCACTGTGCCGGCAAGCTGGCGCGCTTCAAGGTGCCCAAACGGGTCATTTTCACCGACAGCTTGCCGAAGAATCCAAGCGGCAAGTTACTGAAACGCGAGCTGCGCCATCGATTCGGGGCATGATGTCGAATCGCAAAGCGTGCCTATGTGAGTACTCGCTGAAACCACTTCACGAATTCGCGCGCCTTGGCGCTCGCCAGCCGGCCCGCGGGGTAGACAGACCACACCGGAACCGGTGGCAGCATCCAGTCGCTCAATACCTGACGTACCTGCCCGGACGCCAGCTCCGGTGCAAACATCCAGCGGGACGCCGCGGTCAGTCCCAATCCGGCAATCACTGCCGCGCGAACACCTTCGGCGGCGGTGATGACCAGACGACTTTGTATGCGAATCGAAGTCTCGGATGCGCCTTGACGAAAGCGCCATTCATCGCCGCCCGTTCCGGGCGCATACACGATGCCATCGTGGGCAAGCAGATCGGCAGGCGTATGCGGCACGCCGCGCTGCGCCAGGTAGGTGCTGCCGCCGACGATGATGCGATCGGATTCCCCCAGCTTGCTGGCGGTCAGGGCTGAGTCTTTCAGTTCGCCGAGACGCAGCGCGACGTCGATGTTTTCTTCGAGCACGTCGATGACGCGATCATCCAGAATGATTTCCATCCGCAGCTTAGGGTGGGCGTCGAGAAACGTGGCGAGCCGCGGGACCAGATGTATGCGAGCGAACGTCACCGGCGCGCAGACGCGTAGGCGTCCTTCCAGACCGCGACTGAGTCCCTGCGCGCCGGCATCGGCCTCGTTGGCTTCTGTCAGAGCGCGCAGCGCGCGCTCATGGTACGCAGTGCCGGCCTCGGTCGGCGCGAGGCGGCGCGTGGAGCGCGCGAGCAGACGCACTCCCAAGCGCTCCTCCAGTGCGGCCACCGCTTTCGAGACGGCAGGCTGGCCGATTTTCAGTTGACGGGCGGCTGCGGAGAAAGTCCCGGTTTCGATCACGCGGGCGAAAATCTCCATCTCGCGGAATCGATCCATATATTCTCCATAGGAATATATCTTATTGATTCTAGCACGGTATTCAAGCTGCTTGGAATTAATTACCCTGACTCGCGCTTCACCAAATTCATCAAAGCGTTGCGCCGCCAAACCCAACTGGATCGATACAGAGGAACAAACCGTGAAAACATTGCAGAACAAGGTTGCCATCGTCACCGGTGCGTCCAGGGGAATCGGCGCGGGAATTGCGCAGGCCCTCGCGGCGGCGGGTGCGTCGGTGGTCGTCAACTACGCGCACGGTCGGGCCGCGGCGGATTCGGTGGTTCGGGACATCATCGGTGCCGGAGGCAGGGCTATTGCCGTCCAGGCAGACATGTCCAAGTCCATCGATATACGCCGGCTGTTCGCGGATACCAGGGCCGCGTACGGCCGACTCGACGTGCTCGTCAACAACGCGGGCGTGTACAACTTCGGTTCAATCGAGAGCATTACCGAAGCCGGCTTTCATCAGGACTTCGATTTGAATGTTCTTGGACCGATATTGGCGACTCGAGAGGCGTTGGGGCTCTTTTCTGATGACGGAGGTTCCATCATCAATATTAGCTCCATCGTCAGCGCCAATCCTCTGCCGCAAACGCTGGTCTACTCCGCAACGAAGGCTGCGCTCGATGTTGCGACCAAGGTGCTGGCCAAGGAACTTGGTGCGAGGAATATTCGCGTGAACTCGATACTTCCCGGACCGACGGATACGCCCGGCAACGCGGCAGGACTGCAAGGCGAGATGGGCAAGGTGATGCTCGCAGCGACTCCCCTGGGACGGTTCGGGCGTGCGGAAGACATTGGCAAGGTCGCCGTCTTCCTTTCTTCGCCGGAGTCCGTCTGGATTACGGGTGAAACTATTCGTGTGTCAGGCGGATTGGCATAGGGCGTTTCAGTCGGCGTCATATCGCTGCCGGGGCGCGCTTGCCGGATCGAACGCGTTTTGGTTCAGCCGGCGCACCGCGGCAAAATGTGCGTCATGAATCTGTCGATTGAACAGGGACCACGGCTCCGCCGCCTCGAGCAAGGGTCGGGCCGCCGCCAGGATCGCTCGCGAGCGGACCAAACCTGCGGCCGCTTCGTCGAAACGACCGTTCCGCGTCGCGCTTTCGATTTCGCGCAAGCTCAGCACCAGCTCCTTCAGCGCGCCGCGCGCCCGGACGCGCTCCCGCGACCCGCCGGTGACGGCGGAATTCTTTTGCTCCGGGAATCGCTCCGTCAATTCGCGCACTTCGCGATCGACGGTATCGAGCGTCACCGCTGCGATGCTCACGTTATGATCCGGCAGTGCGGTGTCCAACACGCTCATGAAGTCGGAAATTTCCAAGATGTGTGCTTCGATGGTGTCCGGAACCAGAGCCTGGTCGGCGTCCCCGATCGCCTGTAGGTACGCAACCAAATCCTGCCGATCCAGTGCGGACAGGCCGAGATAGAATATGCGGTCGAAATGGCTCACCACCTGCGCGTAGCTCATGTATCTGCCGTCGTGAAAATAGGGCGCGTTGAAATTGGCGTCCAGCAGGGTAGGCGTCTTGAACAGGCCGCCGGAACCGACATCGTGCTGCCGGTGATCGACGAACGCTCCACTGGGTACATGGCATCCCGCGCAGCTCAAGCCGGGATCGTGCGGAAAGGGTTTGTAGAAAAGTGCCGCGCCGCGCCTTTCCGCATCCGTCAATTGTCCCGTCAACTTGCCGCCAGGCCCAATCCGGCGATTGGGCGCGAAATCGACGTCTTCGATATAGGCGACAATGGCACTGAGCAGTTCCTGGGACGGTTCTGGGCCGGCAAATTCGTTGACGATGACATTGCGCACGAAATCGGCCAGCGACAACGTTCGTCCGTCATGGCCGTAGGGCGACAGCAAGTGCGCGCCGCGAAGACTGGGTATGGTCAGCGGATCGAGAACCCCGTTGTCGGCTTTTGGATTGAACAGATGTCCGGTCGTGTCGAAGGTCCCGGATCGGCTCGACAAGCCTGGAATATATAGTCTCGGGTTCGTCGTCGCGTTGATGTGGCAGGTGTTGCAGCTGATGCCGGCCTGCCGGGCGGCACCACCCAACGTCAACGGCGAACTGAATGCCACATCGCCTAAATTGACCAGGTAGGATTTTCGGCCGCCGCCGTGCTCGGAACGGAACACCTCGAGCGGCCGATCAAAAGCCTCATCACCGAGCTCTGAACCGGCCGGAAGCAGCCCCGCGTTCCCTCCGAACTCGGCAAGGGTCGTTCCCGTCAATGCCGCCGAGATCACGAGTGCGGCAAGTGCGGCGCCCAACGGATTGCGATTCAAAACCACGCTGAGCCTCGCACTCAGTTGCCAAGGCCGGGCTTTTCGAGTCCCACCGTCAGACCCAGCATCGCAAGATCATTGGCCAGATCCTCGCTCAACATCCGCAGCCGTGCCTGATCCAGTTCCTGCAGCGTCGGCACCGATACCACTGCGTGCATTTGCTCTAGGTCTTTGATGAATGTTTTCGCGAGCGCGGCGTTCTTCTTCCTGGTGGCCGGCGCAAACACGTAGTTGTAGGCGGCGGCGATGGACGCGACGTTGTCGCGGATCTCCGCCAGAGAATTGCCGCTGAAAGGCGATTCGCCCCCCTCGGCCTTGTTCTCCCCAATCTCGTAAGCCAATTTCGTCGAGCCGTTGAGCAAGCCCTGGGCGGTCAGCTTGGTTGCGCGCAGCTGAGTTGCGAAATCCTCGAGATTGTCGAGCAGTTCGTCGGCGGCAGCGAGCGCCTTCACGTCGTGCGCGCCGAACAGCCTGGCTTCTATGGCGTGAAACCCTTTCTCCGCATCGGGCCACGCGTCGATTTTCCGGTCGAGATCCGCGAAGAATTCGTTGGTAATCACTTCCGAGCCTTCCCAGCCGCCGCGGGCGTCAAGCCAAGCCCGCTGTGCGCCTGCCAGATCTTGGACCGCGATGCGCTCGCGCATGATCTTGGTGGCGCCGAGGCAGCGGGCGATCTGTTCCAGGAGATAGGGTTTGAATGCCGCTGCCGCGGAATCGAGCGACGATGCGGCGAGGGGGCCCGCCGAGGCCGTCGCGGTGATCCCGCAGAAACACAGCATTGCCGCGATAACCCCTCTCCAGGGGCGAACGGGCGCGGGTCGAATCACCAAGCCCACTCCTTGATATCCGTTGACAGTTTGAATTGCCGGTCGCACGTATTGGTTCTCGCGCCAACTTGTATCTCTTTTTCAAGACAGATTTGTGTCGGACGCGTTCTCGACCGAGGGTTGGACGTTGCGCAGTCCACATCCATTCGTTGGACTCGTAAACAGAATCGTCATCACCTCGGAACACGGTTGTAAAAAACCGTCGGTAGCGTCGCTTTGTTCGATTTGCCAACAACTTCATCCGAGGGGAACAATGTGACTCAGAGAGAAAGGTCGACGCGCAGAAAAGCGCTGGCAGGGCTCATGGCGGGATGTCTGGCGGCGGGCGTCCTTTCGACCGCCACGAAGGCGAGCGAGCATGACCGCGATCAAGGCCCGACCAAGCGACCCACCATCAAACACGTGGTGATCATTTTTCAGGAAAACGCTTCCTTTGACCACTACTTCGCCACCTATCCCGACGCAAAGAATAGCGACGGAACCCGCTTCATTGCCCGCGCCAACACGCCGACGGTCAATGGCCTGACCGACGGGAACAGCCAGTTCCCCGAGCGCGTCAATGTCGGGCTGCACAATTTCAACCCGAACAACCCGGTCGGCCCTCCCTCGGGCCTGAATCCCAACGGCGGCGCCAATCCCTTCCGCATGACTCGCGACCAAATCGTGACCTGCTCGAACAACCACGACTACAAGGGTGAACAACTGGCGACCGACAGCGGATTCATGGACATGTTCCCGCAGGTGAACGCCGGCAACGGCGCGGGCTGCGCCACCGACGGTTCGACCGTCATGGGGTATTTCGACGGCAATACCGTGACCGCCATGTGGAACTGGGCGCAGCGATTTGCCATCAGCGACAACTCCTGGGGCACCACCTACGGACCCTCGACCCCGGGAGCCCTCAACCTTATCTCCGGTCAGACGGCCGGGGCCGTGGCTCACAAGTTCAGCGGTACCAAGGGCGCCACGGGACAACTGACCGACGCCATCGTGACGGCCTCGATTCCGGACGTGTTCTTCGTCGGTCCAACCAATCCCCCGGTGACCGCGGACGTGGTCGGGTTTGCGGCACCGGTACCGGCTCAAACGGGTACGTTGGTGACGGACCTCGATCCGTACCTCGATGACTGCGGCAACGACAAAGGCGGCACGGCCGCGGCCACAACGGTCGAAATGACCGGCAAGAACGTCGGCGATCTGTTGAATCAGAAGGGTGTCACCTGGGGCTGGTTTGCCGGCGGCTTTCGCACGGCGGCGGCGGCGAATCCGGCAACAACGAACCCGGCGCAACCGCTCGCCGGGGTCAGCAACGATCCATTTGGGATTCCGACCTTCGGCGGTGCGGCGAACGATGGGCAGGCCCAGAACGTGGGAACCGCGACTTTTATTCCCGCCGCCTGCAAGGCAGCCCATGTCCTGCACCCGGACGCGACGACGTCGTTCGACGGCAAGGCGGCCGTTCATCCGGTGCGCACGGACTACAACCCGCATCACTCGCCGTTCCAGTACTACGCATCAACCCGCAATCCGCACCATTTACCGGCGTCGTCGGTGGACATGATCGGCAAGACGGACCAGGCGAATCATCAATACGATCTGCTCGATTTCTATGCCGCGCTCAAGAACGGCAACCTTCCGGCCGTGTCCTTCCTCAAGGCGATCAACCGCGACGACGGACACCCGGGCGGCGAATCCGATCCGCTCGCCGAACAGCGCTTCCTCGCGCAGACCATCAACCTGCTGCAGCAGTCGCCGGACTGGGCATCGACCGCGGTGTTCATTGCCTGGGACGATTCGGATGGATGGTATGACCACGCGGCTCCGACGCTGGTCAACCCGTCCGCCGCCGCAGGCTTCGATGCGGTAAGCGCCGCAAACGGCGGCAATTGCGGCTCGCCGAAATCCGACGCCCTGCAAGCCCGCTGCGGATTTGGCCCGCGATTGGTGCTGAGCATGGTATCGCCATGGTCGAAGGTGAACTACGTCGACCATACGTTGACCGACCAGTCCTCGCTGCTGCGATTCGTCGAGGATAACTGGAATCTCGATTATATCGACGGGCCCGCCGTCACGGATGCGGCCAACGGCCTGCGCAAGCCCGGCTTCACGGTCGCCCCGCAGAAACAATCCTTCGATGTGGTGACCGGATCCTTCGACAACATGTTCGACGATGAGCGCCATATGAGCCGCTTCATCATCGATCCTGTGTCCGGAGCGGTCATCGCCGACGACCGCCGATAGTTTTTCGCAACGTCGCCCGCTGCCGGTTCGAGCCACCGGCAGCGGGCGACCTGCGGCTGACTGGCCGCGCGAGGGGTTATCTATCCGAGCACTCCCTGTGCCGGGGCGGGGGATGGTGCGTTGCAACAATTGTGCGCCCATTCCTCAAGATAGACGCATCCGTGCCGTTGACTGGAGTAAGACGCTTTCAGCGGGTCGACAGTATGCGCATGTGAAAAATCAGGCCTCGGAATCCAGCCAAAGTGTGATCGCGGTTACCTGGCCGTTCCTTGCAGGCATGATGCTGATGTTGCTGATTTCACTCGGCAGCGTTTACGCGCTGTCGGCAATGCGTGCTTACGTGACCGGGCTCGCGGTATGGATTGCGGCCGAGGGCAACACCGAGGCAGCGATGCACCGTTACCTGGCCCAACCCAGCGAGGCTCACCTCAAGGCGATCGAGCAGCCGATAGGGATCTGGGCCGGCGATCATACGGCGCGCCTCGAGTTGCTGAAATCAAGCGCCGACCACACTGTTGCGCGCCGCGGTTTCTTGAGCGGCGGCAATGATCCTGAGGAAGTCGATGGCATGATCTGGCTGTTTCTTACCATGCGGATGTTGCCCTCATGGCAGCAGCCCTTGGTCGTTTGGTCCGAGGCCGATCGAGCGTTTGAACTCTATCTGCCGCTCAGGCTGGAAATTCAGGCGCGGCTTGCCGCCGGCGCGCTCGACTCCCGGGAACTCAGTGTTTGGCATGATAGGATCGATGCGGTCCACGAACCCATCGTGGCGCTGGAGAATCAGTTCGCCGCTGCCGTCAACGATAATGCGCGCCGGCTCAGTTCGTCGCTGCTCACTTTTCTCACGATCAGCACCTTGTTGCTGCTGGCCGCCGGTTACCTCCTTGCCCGGCGAATTCTCAAACGCACGGAAGAAATGGCAGCGGCACTGCGGGCGACCGAGAGGCTGGCGTTCGAGGAGCACGAACGGGCGGCGGTATTGCTGCGTTCCATCGGGGATGCAGTCATTTCGGCCGACCGTCTTGGCATCGTGCGGTTTTTGAACAATGCCGCGGAGAAGTTGATTGGATTCAGCGCGGCTGATGCCTGTGGACGACCGCTCGAGGAGGTATTTCGTCTGGCTCACGCCGGCGATGCGCCGGCTCCGTTATCGCGAGACGCCATCAATCGCTTCTTGTCTGAGGCCGACGATGCCCTGGTGACGGGTAATGCGTCGGAATTGATCCGGCGCGACGGCAGCATGACGCCCATCGATGAGCGCGCCGCGCGGCTCAAAAATCGCGATGGCGAGGTCACCGGACTGGTGCTGGTCATGCGCGACGTGACAGCCGAGCGCCGCCTGTCCGACCAGTTGCGCCACCAGGCGACGCATGACGCCTTGACCGGACTTGCCAATCGTGCTCACTTCGAGCAGCAGGTAGACATGACGTTGCGACGTTGTCACGCAACCGGTCAGACTTACGCCGCGGCGTTCATCGATCTCGACCAATTCAAGATCGTCAACGACACCGGTGGTCATGCCGCCGGGGACGAGCTGATACGGCGCGTCGCCGCCGCCATCCGCGCCCAGCTGCGCGAAGGCGATCTTCTGGCACGACTGGGCGGCGATGAGTTCGGCTTGGTGCTTCCACACTGCAGTCTTGAAGTCGCCGTGCAGGTCGCCGAACGCATACGCTTGACCATAGAGGCATTGCGGTTCTTGAGTGAAGGACGCTCTTTCGCCGTCAATGCCAGCATCGGCTTGGTCCACAACGATCCGTCGCTGCGCACGGCGACCGACGTGCTGCGAGCCGCGGATCGGGCCTGTTACGCGGCCAAGGAGACCGGGCGGAATCGTGTGCATATTTACCGCGCCGGCGATCGCGACATCGACACCTGTCGTGGCGATATGCAATGGGTCAGTCGCCTGCAGGCTGCGCTGGAACAGGACCGCTTCGTGCTCTACACCCAGGAGATCCGACCCATACGTGCCCGCGCCGGCGCGCAGGCCACCTGTCATGAAGTGCTGTTGCGGCTGCGCGACGAGCACGGACAGATGGTTCCGCCCATGGCCTTTATTCCTGCCGCCGAACGCTTCGGCCTGATGCCTCAGATCGACCGTTGGGTCATCGAACATGCTTTTGCCGAACAGCGCCGGCGCGCGCGCTCCAACGATGCGGCGCCGCGCATCATGATCAATCTTTCCGGCGCTTCGCTCGACAATCCCGAATTGGCTGATTTCATCACCGACCGGTTGCGGCACTATCAGTTGCCGCTCGGCTGCATCGGTTTCGAATTGACCGAGACTGCGGCCATTTCAAGACTCACGACTGCGGTCAACGTCATGAAACGCCTCAAGGAACTCGGCTGCATGGTGGCATTGGACGATTTTGGCAGCGGAATGTCCTCGTATGGGTACCTGCGCGAATTACCGGTCGACATACTCAAAATCGACGGCACTTTCGTGCGCGACATGAGCCACGATCCCGTGGCCTACGCGATGGTCGAAGCCATGCATAAGGTCGCTCGCGCCATGGGTATTCGGACAGTGGCCGAGTGGGTCGAAAACGACGCGACGCTGACAGCGCTGCAGAATATGGGCGTGGACTTCGTACAAGGGCGCGGAATTGCGACCGAGCAACCTTGGTCGGAGCACCATCGCGGCAGGGAGCACGAGCCGGCATTGACCGCTCTGTCCCTCGCCGGCGGCTGAGCCCTTTGCCGCCCGGGCTGACCTTCGCCGACGGCGCCGCGCGGCGTGCTCCACGATCGAGGCGCGCGAGCGAGGGCATGCCGATTCCCCGGCATGCCCTGTCGTTACTCGCGGCTATTCGTCGCCGTTGCCGTCTTCATCGAACAGAAACGGCAGCACGGAGATTCCTTCCTTCCGTACCGATTCCAGTTTGCCGGGATCGATTCCAAGAGACTTGAGAATCGTCGCCGCGACCTGTGACGAAAGCACGGGCGTCTTCACCACTTGCGGAACGAGCGCCCGGTTGGACACGATCAATCCGACGTTGGTGTCGCCGAAGCTGAACCCGCCGTGCTCCGCCACCTTGTTCTTTGCCGCTCCCGTGTAGACCGTTCCATATACGGGCTGCACGATGATGTCCGGGGTTCGGCTGTCCTTCAGCGGATCGCGGAACTTCAACTTCAGCTCTTCACCGGACATCACTTCGTCGATGTACAGCGCCTTGGAGTTTTGGTTGAGATAATCCGCGACCAGCTTTGTCTTGCTCTGGTCGGGCAGCCAGATCAGCGCGATATCGTCATCCTGCACCCAGCCGCACGGCCCCTCCGGACAGTTGTTTCCGGCGTCCGTGATGATCTTGGCCGCCGCGCTCGTGCTGCAGTTGGACACGGTGCAGACGAGGTCCGCGAAATGCCCCGGCTTTGTGAGCTTCGCCAAATTGATCGGCGATTGGCCATGCTTCGCCGTCACGATGATCAGCGTTGAATCGTAAATACCCGCCTTTTTCAAGGCATTGACGAACTGCCACAGCGCATCGTCGGTCTTCTTCAGGCCATATTCCAGGACAGCGGAAGGAGTGCCCAACCCGTCTGCGTAGCCTCCCTGGTTGCCGTTGATCGCCGGATCGGTGTCGGCAGGGCATCCACCGTCGGAATTGTCCACCAGCAGCTTCTGCCCGACGCTGACGCCTTGGAAATTCATGCCGAATACCGCGGGCACACCGACGAATTTCGTGCCTTCGTGGTTCAGTCCCTGAATCTCATTCAGTATCGCCTTTACCTTCAGGTAGTCATTCTGCACCGTGCATACCACACTGAGCGTGTTGTCATAACCACCAACGTTCGTGACTTCCGGGGTGTACAGATCGTCCACCCCCTTGCCCGAGCGGCCATTCACCAGATCGTAGGCGGGGTGCTTGTCGGCCCAGGCGGTCCGGCCGGCGTGCTGGTCCTTGATCACTTCGAACACGGTGTTGGTGCGGATCGCATTGTGCGGATATAACGGCGAACAACGTCCCTGGCTGTCAATGTAGTGGGGCAGTGCATTCGGATCGATCACGTTTTGCGAAACTCCGTTCACATAAACGTCGATCGATTCGTCGAAGATCATCTGAGTCCCCGGCGGCCCGGAACAGGTCTTGTTGTCCGGCGCCCAGATCGTCCGGTCGTAACTGTAATCGTAGAAAAGCCCATGAGTTCTTGGTGAGCCGCCCGTCACCAGCGCCAGCAGCCCGGGAAAGGAATCCGAGTTTGCGGGAGTCCTCGCGTTGGAGAATGTCACTCCGTGCTCGCTCAATTCTTTCAGTGCCGATCCTGGATGCGATCTCACATAATTGGCGACGTCCAATGCGTGCAGACCGTCGACACTGATCAGGAGGACGTGTTTGGTTTTTCCCTCGGACAATCCATCTTCGGCTTGTGCGGGAATCGGCTTGACCGTGGCCATCAGTCCCAGGCACAGAGCTGCTGCGAGTAGCTGCTTCTTCATTGTCTTCCGCCCTATTGTTGTCATGCAAAAGCGCGGCAGCAAGGTTCCGACTTGAGTGTTGCGCTCGTGTGACAGCCGCGTTAAAAAGGCGCGCTCAACCTCGACGCCGATTGGCTTGCCTACCCGGTGGCGCGCGGAGCCGCGTTGCCGGCGGGCTGCCGTTGCCGCGCGCATCCGCCACTGTCCAGCCATCGAGAATCGCCGCCGTGTTGTCGCGTACCCCGCGAAAGACCTTCCTCAGCTCGCAGGTCTGGTAGTCGGCGCAATCCGCGCACCGACGGTGCTGGGTCTCGCTGACGCAGCGAAGCAAGGCCAGCGGCCCTTGCATCAGCCGCACCACGGCGCCGAAGGAGATGGCTTCGGCATTTTGCGCAAGTTGGTAGCCGCCGCTCCGCCCCCGCGTGCCGCGGACCAGACCGTCGCGTTGCAGCTCGGCGAGAATGGCTTCCAGGAACTTGACCGGAATGGTGCGCCGGGCAGCAATGGCGGCCGACGAAAGACTTGTGCCCGCGGGTAGGGCGGCGAGTTCGAGCAGGGCCTTCAGCGCGTAGCGGGTTTTTTGAGAGAGCACTCAGGAGCTCCCTTTTCTATTTGCCTTATGCCAAATCGGCATTTGATAGGTTTGATTCAGCATTTGTCAGGTTGGCATCAATTCATACAATTCCTATCGCATTACTAGGCTTTTAAGAATACACCCATGAGGGAACAGGGCAAACTGATGAATGACACCAGTAGAACGGGTCGGACGGAACGTGTTTGGCTCGCGCTCGTATGGTTGAGCGCCATGACCGCTTCGGTGCCCGCGCTCGCACAGCAGAAGACCGGACCGGGCATCACCGGCGAGGACGCGCTGACCTGGCATGGCATTACCCTGTACGGCGTGGTCGATATCGGTCTCCAATACGATACGCACAGTGCGCCGTTCACCCCCTACCGTCCGGCAGCCAGCGGGAACATCGTGCGGCAGAACAGCCGCCAGTCGGTGACCGGTCTTACGCCCAGCAACATGGGTCAGTCGAGAGTCGGCCTGCAGGGCGTCGAGGCCCTGAACGAATATTGGTCCGCCGTATTTCAGGTGGAGGCGTTTTTCAATCCTCAATCCGGTGAACTCGCTGATTCTCTGAGGTCGTTGGCTGTGAACAACGGCCGAACCCTGGCCACCCAGAGCGTCGGTGTCGATGGCAGTTCGGCGGGCCAGGCCTTTCAGACCGCTTTCGTCGGGCTGAAATCGGCGCGGTTCGGCACCATCACGTTCGGTCGTCAGCTGACGCTGCTGCTGGAAGGCAGCATCAAGTACGACCCCAACTACAACGCTTCGGCGTTCGGCTTGCTCGGCGCGTCAAACACATATTCCGGCGCCGGCAGCCAGGAAGATAACCGGCTCGATTCGACGGCGAAGTACTCCGTGAACTTCGGCGATCTGGCGCATGTCGGCGCTCTGTACAAGTTCAACGGATCCAATGGGGCGGCCAACACGGCGTTTCAGGCGGACATCGGCGCTGCCTACGGGGGCGCATCGGTCGATGCTTATTATTCGAAGGTCAACAGCGCCATCACGGCAACATCCCTGACGGCCGCTCAAGTCGCGAAGCTTCCGGCATTGGGGTACTCGGTATCGAATTCTCTGGCGGCCACCATCTCGGACAACACGGCGTATGCCTTGATGGCGTTCTATAAAATCGACCCGTTGAAATTCTTTGTAGGCTTCGAGCACATTAAATATGCCAATCCGGCGACGCCTCTCGGCGCCGGGTTCAACGACATCGGCGGCTATGTTCTGGCGTTCGTCGCCAACAATGCCTACAACCATTCGAAGACGGTGCAAGTGTACTGGACCGGCGCCCGCTACACCGTTATTCCCCACCTTGACTTGACCGTGGCCTATTACGGCTATCGTCAGAACGCCTACGGCACCGGCACGCAAGCGGGCTGCGCCACGGCGGCTTTCAGCACGTGCAGCGGCCGCTTCGAGGCCTTTTCGTTCGACGCCGACTATTTCTTCAACAAGCACTTCGACGCTTATATCGGCGCCATGTACAGCGGCGTGCACGACGGCGTCGCCAGCGGCTACCTGAACACGACCAACATCAACCCCACGGTTGGCGTGCGCTACAAGTTCTGAGCGGCTGCGGCGGACGATACGTCGACAGTCGCAAGACCGTGGGGAGGCAGCGTGACCGACACCCGCCCGTTCACGATCGCCAGGTCATCCGGTGCCGGCAAAGCGGACGCCTTGATCAACGCCTCGAGTTGGGCCGTCGTCGGGTAGGGCGGCGATCCCATGCGCTCATATGCGCCGCTGACGTCGCCGTGATCGGCATCGAGCCTGAACACCCGTGCCGAGCGGGCCTCGCGCGGCAACCTCAAGAAAATCGTGGTCGGCAAGCCGTTGCTCCCCAGCGAAACGTAATTCCACAGCGCGATCACGAGCGAGCCATCCGTCCGCCGCGTCACGAGCACATGGTCCGAGTCCGCATCCAGGCGCTCCTCGCCCAGCATGTGCAGCAACTTGAAGGCGTTGAAGGCTGGTTTTGGAATCCCGCCGGCCGCGATCAGCCCGAATCCGCCGTAGAAAGGCCGTCGGACCACTCCCTGCTCTTCGAACACATCCGAAAACGTCCAATAAGACATCATGTCGGCAAGCCCATCGCACCGGCGCACCGTGTCCGCCAGCCATGGGCCCATGAACAGGGAGTCGGTGATTTTCGGATCATTGAAATAGGTGGCGTTGTACTCGCTCCAGATGATGGGAACGCCGGGCCGCCCGGAAGCGCTCACTTCATCGCGAACTTTCTTGGCGGCGCGGCATACCATTTCCGTGCGGGGAATGACTTCTCGAGTGGCGAACACGTCTTTGGAAGTGTCGTTGGCGTAGACATGGGTCGAGACAAAATCGAGCGGCACATGCAGGTCCGCCGTGTGGCGGATGAATGCGCCAACCCAAGCCGCTTGCGCCGTGGACGGCCCCCCGACCCGCAGCCTCGCATCCACCTGTTTGAGCGCTTTTGCGGTGTGATCATACAAGGTCCAGTACGTCGTCTGTGCGGGAGTACCGGCCCAAAAATCGAGATTGGGCTCGTTCCAGACCTCAAAGTACCACTGCGCCACTTCATCGATTCCATATCGCCCGATCAGGTGCGCGGCGAAGGCCGAGATCAACGCGTCCCATTTGGCGTAGTCGCGCGGCGGCGCGACGATGGGATGATATTTGAAACTGTGCACGGCCTCGCGCGAAGCGAGCTTTCGCGGCATGAAGGACAACTCGACGAACGGTCGAACCCCGTTCTCCAGCAATCCGTCGTATATCTGATCGACGTATGAAAAATTGTATATGGGCGTGCCGTGCTTGTCTTCGTCGTACACGCCGACCTCGTCATGCAAGATGGCGTGAAAGCGCACCAGTTTCAGATCCGTGGCTCCTTTTACCAAACGCAAATCGCGCCGGTAACTGTCGCGCAGCGCGAGAATCGCGCGACCGGAGCCGAACATTTTCTCCCAATAGTGGGGGAAGGGGTGGTGGGCGGCGCTGGCATCCACGACGACTTCTTCGTCGCTCCAGGCGATGACTGGAGCCAAGCATGCGAGAGCGACGAGGATGGCGGCTTTCATGGCAAGCGCTTTCATGCCAAGAATTATCCGCGAATTCGCACGTCAATGTGCGCTATCGCACTGAGTGCCGACCGCGGGTGAGTATTATATAATCGTGGGACCGCATTCCAGCGAAGGCGCTGTGTTACTGTTTCACTCCGGCTGCGGGTCGGATCGATTCGATGTGACGAAAGAAAAAGTAAATTTTACAAACCGCGTGGGATTTTGCGGCGCGGCATCGGGGGAGAATCATGAAAAAGCGGCTTCGGTTTCAACGAACCTTACTCGCGGCGGCCATCGCTGCGGCGCTTGCCTCGGGCGCCGGCGCACCCCGTGTGGCCTGGGCACAGACCGCGGATGCGACGCTGCGCGGGACAACCACTGCGAACGCCGAGGTGGTCGCGAAGAACATCGCCACCGGTGTCACGCGCCGGACCAAGGCCGCGGAAGACGGCAGCTACACGATTCCCGGCTTGCAGCCCGGCACGTACCGGGTCGATGCCGGGCCGGGTACCGAAACCACGATCACCCTCACGGTGGCTTCGACGGCCACGGTCGATCTAGCGGCGGGGACTGCTGAAGCCGCCGCCACGGGAACGCTGGAAGAGGTCACCGTCAGGTCGAAGCGCATCATTGAAACCAGAACGTCCGAAGTCGGCGAGACCGTGTCGCTGCAGGTGATCAATACGGTGCCGCAACTCACGCGCAACTTCCTCGAGTTCGCCGATACGGTCCCGGGCATGATCTTTTCGGTGAATGCACAGGGACAGACCTCGCTGACGGGCGGTGCCCAGAATTCCAGCTCCGTCAATGTGTACATCGATGGTGTGGGACAGAAAAACTATGTGAAGGAGGGCGGCGTCAGCGGCCAGTTCTTCACCCAGGGTAATCCATTCCCGCAGCTCGCCATCGGCGAATACAAGGTCATCACCTCGAACTACAAGGCGGAGTTCGATCAAGTATCGAGCGCCGCGGTGGTCGCGGGAACCAAGTCCGGCACCAATGACTTTCACGGTGAGGTGTACGATCAATACACCAGCACGAGTTTGCGCTCCGAGACGCCCGAGGAGCGTCACTCGGGCATAAAGATCTCTTCGAACGACAAGGAATTTGGCGCCTCCTTCGGCGGCCCGATCATCCAGGATAGGCTGCATTTCTTCGTGACCTATGAAGGAAAACGCTACAACACGCCCATCGCCGTGACGCCCGGTGTTACCACTTTGAATGGCGTACCCATTGAGACGTTGCTGCCGGCCGGCGTTGTCGCGCAATTGGGGGGCGGAAGTCTGCCGTTTCAGGAAGATGAATATTTCGGCAAGCTCGATTTTGAGCCCACCGACAGCGACCGGTTCGAGACCAGCGTCAAGTATCGCAAGGAAAGCCAAATCGAGAATATCGGCGTGGCGGAAGCCGCCTCATCGGCCATCTCGGTGCTCAACAATGACACGAGATTCACGCTGCGCTGGCAGCATAGCGCCGATCATTGGTTCAATGAACTGGTGTACACGCACCAAGCCACTTTCAATTCGCCTTCGTCTCTAGGTTTGGGCAATGGAGCGATATACGCCGTCCAAGCGAAGAATCAAAATGTATTGGACACGGGGCCCGCCAGTGCCCTTGCCACGCAGGACAAAGGCCAACAGGGACCCGGCATTCAGGATGATTTCACCTGGAGCGACTTGCACTGGCTCGGCGATCACACCATCAAGACGGGCGTGAAATATCAAAGCCTCAAACTGGTGGCGGCGGACGCCCTGGACATCAATCCGCAATTTTTCTACAACGTGACCCCGGCCGGCACCGCCGCACTGCCTTACGAGGCGCAGTTCCCCAACCCCGTCCCGGGACTCAGTTCGACGGCGAGAACCAAGGACGATCAGCTCGGCTTGTACCTGCAGGATGACTGGGTGCAGAACCAACATTTGACGTGGAATTTGGGTGTGCGGTGGGATTACGAGAAGAACCTCGGCTACTTGAACTATGTCACCCCGGCCAACGTCGTGGCTGCCTTGACTGGCCCGGACCCCAGCGCCCCCGGACAGACCTACGCACAGTCCTTGGGCCTGGGCGGCGTCAACGTCAACGATTACATCAGCAATGGTCACAACCGCAAAGCGCCCACGAATGAGATTCAGCCGCGGCTCGGGTTTTCCGTGGACCTGAACGCGGACCAGCGGCATGTCGTCTTCGGCGGCTACGGCCGCTCCTATGACCGCGATCTGTACGATTATCTGCAGCTCGAACAGACCAAACAGGCGCTATCCTATCTCTCGGTGTATTTTCCGAACCCGGGAGGAGCGCCCCCCAATGGCTGCTTCGGTGCGCCCTGCGTGGCGTGGAATCCGGCCTACTTGAATGGCCTGTCGAACCTGCAGGCCTTGGTCGGATCTTCCAACATCGGCAAGGAAGTGGACGCAATCAATAACAATTTGAAAGCGCCCTACTCGGATCAATTCAGCGTCGGCATGCGCAACACTCTGGGCGATTGGAATACCAGCGCCGCGATTGCGCGCATCATCAGCAAGGATGGTTTCGTCTTTACGCTGGGAAATCGCTATCCCAGCGGGGCGTTCTGGGTGAACGGCGGACAGCCATGGGGCCATCCCGTGCCTGGCTTTGGCAGCTATATCATCGGCAGCAACGGCATCCAGACCAAGACCACCCAGGTGCTGCTGTCGGCGGATAAGCCCTTTACCGCCGAGTCTCATTGGGGTGCGACGTTTGCCTACACCTACACCAGTGCCAGTCAGAATCGGGACATCACCCAGCACTATTCATTCGATGAGGAAACCATTGCCCAGTACCCGTTCATCAACTCGAACGCCGCACCCCGCCACCGCATCGTGAGCACCGGCACCTACGGCTTACCGTGGGACTTTATCGTTTCCGCGAAGCTGACCCTGGCGACCCCCACGCCGGTCAACGACATCGCGGGCCCCGGTTACCCCCCCTTCCTCTACCCGACCGGCAGCCCGAACACGCCGATTGCGGCGACGCCCAATAACACCTTTGGCTTCAGATCGCTCGACTTGCAAGTCACCAAGAACTTCCAGATCAGCCATTTTGGATCGGCGTACATCCGGCTCGACGGTCTGAACGTGTTGAACTTTCGCAACTACTCGGACACCACCAACAATTGGTTCACCAACGGCGTCGCGAACTCCCCTCAGGTCACGTACAACAGGAACGGAAATGTCTTTGGCGTGCCGCGCACGCTCAAGTTGATGGTGGGAGCGAAGTTCTGATGATGATGCGGCGACCGTCGGTAGATGCCGGCCGCCGCATCAATCGATGCGATGACGCCTGATCGGCACATCCGGGATATCCTCATTATCGGGGGCGGTACGGCGGGCTGGATGGCCGCCGCCGCCCTCGCGAAGGTCTTGGGGCCCGCCGCTTCCATCCGTTTGGTGGAATCCGAAGCCATCGGCACCGTCGGGGTCGGCGAAGCCACGGTCCCGCATCTCAAGCTGTTCAACCAAGTCCTCGAAATCGACGAGATCGAGTTCATCAAGCAGGTTCAGGGAACTTTCAAGCTCGGCATCGAGTTCGTCGACTGGGGGCGCCTGGGCGACCGCTACATTCACGGCTTTGGCGCCATTGGTCACGACTATGGCCTGCTGCCGTTCTACCAATACTGGCTCAAGTTGTTCCGTGCCGGCAAAGCCGCCGACATCGGGGCGTATTCGCTCAATACCGCTGCCGCGCCGCGCGGCAAGTTCATGTCGTCGGCCAGCGATGTTCCGGCGCACTCGCCCTTGGCCAATATCGCCTACGCCTATCATTTCGACGCGGGGCGCTACGCCCAGTATTTGCGCCGCTATGCCGAGGCGCGGGGCGTGAAGAGAATCGAGGGTCAAGTCATCGACGTGAGGCTGCGCGCCGAGGATGGCTTCATCGCCGGTGTGATGCTGCAGGGCGGAGAAAAACTCCTCGGGGAACTGTTCATCGACTGCTCGGGGTTTCGCGGGCTGCTGATCGAGGAGGCGTTGCACACCGGCTACGAGGACTGGACCCACTGGTTGCCGTGCGATCGCGCGATGGCGGTACCCTGCGAGAATGTCGGTCCGCCCACGCCCTTCACGCGCTCGACGGCGCGCGCCGCCGGGTGGCAATGGCGAATTCCGCTGCAGCATAGGACCGGCAATGGATACGTGTATTCGAGCGCGCACCTCAGCGATGACGAGGCGAGCGCGACGCTCATGGCCCACCTCGATGGCCGCGCGCTCGGCGAACCGCGCAAGCTGCAATTCACCACCGGGAAACGCCGAAAATTCTGGAACAAGAACTGCCTTGCCCTGGGGTTGGCCTCCGGATTCATGGAACCTTTGGAGTCGACCAGCATCTATCTGATCCAGTCCGGCATTGCGAGGCTGATCAGCCTATTGCCGGACCGCGACTTCAGCCCGGTGCTGATCGACCGTTATAATGCGCAGGCGGCGTTTGAGTTCGAACGGATCCGGGACTTCCTGATCCTTCACTATTGGGCAACCGAGCGCCGGGACACGGCTTTCTGGAGATATTGCAGCGAAATGAGCATCCCCGAACCTCTCGCCGACACCATCCGCCTGTTCAAGGACAGCGGCCGTTTCTTCCGCAATGCCGAGGAAATGTTTGCGATCACCAGTTGGGTCCAGGTGATGCTGGGTCAGCATATCGTGCCGCAACATTATCATCCGGCTGTCGACCTGGTTCCGGATCAAGAAATCGCCGGATTGGCCGACAGCGTCAGGACGGTCATTGCATCCTGCGTGGACGCGATGCCGATGCATGCGCAATTCATTGCCAGGTATTGCGCGGCGCCGGCCGTGTAGCACGCAAGCGTTTCCATTTTGAAATCACCTGCGCGCTTTGAATCAGCGCAAGAGCAATCATGATGAGATTTTACCTCGCCGTCCGAGTCGGCTCCCTGAGCGCGATTTTGAATTTGGCCGCATGCTCGGTCTTTCATCCTGCCGCGCCTCCAAAACTGTTGGAGCACACGGATACGCCGAATGATGCCAGCGAATTCCTCGAGGATATCGAGCACAAAACGTTCGACTTTTTCTGGGTCAATGCCAACCCTAAAAATGGCCTTGTCCCGGACCGTTATCCGACGCGTACTTTCGCGAGCCTCGCGGCGGTCGGATTTGCGTTGACGGCCTATCCCATCGGGGTTGAACGCGGCTACGTGTCGCGCGCCGAGGCCCGCGACAGGGTGCTCAAGACGCTGCGCTTCTTCCGCGATGCGCCCCAAGGGACCGGCGCCAAGGGCTTTGCGGGGTACAAGGGCTTTTACTACCATTTCCTGGATATGGAAACCGGTGTGCGATTCAACGAACAATCTGATCTGTCGATGATGGACACGTCCCTGTTCATCGCCGGCGTGCTGTTCTGCCAGAACTATTTCGACGGGTCGGATCCCGAGGAAAAGGAGCTACGCAAGATCGCCGACTGGCTGTACCGGCGCATCGACTGGGGCTGGGCATCGCGCGATGACGGGGTGGTCGCGCTGAGTTGGTCGCCGGAACTGGGTTTTCACCAGCGCAGCTGGCGCGGCTACAACGAGTCATCGATCATGTACATCCTCGGGCTCGGCTCCCCGACCGCGCCGATGCCGGCATCCGCCTGGCAGTCCTACACGTCGACTTTCGATTTTCACTGGGTCAACGACGGCGAGTGGTACCTCGCGTTTGCGCCCTTGTTCGGGCATCAGTTCTCGCACGTCTGGATCGATTTTCGCGACATCCGCGACGCGTACATGCGAGGCAAGGGACTCGACTATTTCGACAATACTCGCCGCGCCATTTTTGCTCAGCGCAGCTATGTGATTGCCAATCCCATGAAGTGGGTGGGCTACTCATCGCGGCTGTGGGGCATCACCGCCAGCGACGGCCCGGTCGACGCGAAGCTCGAGTACAACGGCGAAATCCGCATGTTCCATGCCTACGCAGCCCGCGGTGCGGGCGGCGCGCAAAATTATGACGACGGGACGCTGGCAGCCAACGCGGTCGCAGGCTCGCTGCCCTTCACCCCCGAGATCGCCATCCCGACGCTGAGGTTGATGAAGGAACAGTACGGCAAGTATATCTATTCGACCTTCGGGTTCGTCGATTCCTTCAACCCCAGCTTCAATTACCCGGACATCAAGTTGCGATATGGCCACGTGGTACCCGATGTGGGTTGGGTCGACAGCGATTACCTCGGCATCGATGAAGGTCTCATCGTCACCATGATCGAGAATTTCCGCAGCGGCCTCATCTGGCGGGTCATGCGCCGCAGTCCCTATGTGCGGCGCGGTCTCGAGCGGGCCGGCTTTCAGGGCGGCTGGCTGGACACCAGGCGATGAGGCGCCGCTTGCGCCTCAGCCTACCGCGACACTCGCTTCAATACGGCCGAATTCCGTTCATCGCCTGCAATCACGCGATAGAAGTCTCTGAGTTTCTGCGCCTCGCTGACCGGCACGCTCAGGTTCTTGATTTCGAATGTGCGCGTGTAGCGTAGGGTCCGGCCCGCGATTTCGGTCTTGCTCCGATAGGAGGCAAATCCGGCATCCAGGTTGACCGGCGGCGGCAGCTCGTCGAGCTCGAAGCCTGCCGGCATTTCGATTTCGAACACATCCGTGTCGTGCTCCGGCCCCTCGAACTCGACGGGGTGCTGGCGCGCCTCCTTGGTTTCGAGCATACCGCTGGTTTTGCTGCCCAGAACCCTCGGCCTCACCAGCAAGAGGTCGCCGGCGGTCTTGGCGTAATTCGGCGCCTCCAAGCTGTACCTCCACTCGAAGGGCTGGTCCGCGGCCTGCAAGTTGCGCACGGTTGCCTTGAGAATCTGAAATGTCGCAAACGACGCACCCGCCACCGATTCCACCGGCTTGATTCGATCGGTATCCTGCGTCGTCGAGCGCAGGGCATAGCGCTGTGATGAAGCGCTATCGCCCACTCTGACTTCATGCACGTCGCCGCGCAGCGTGCCCTTTTCGTCCAAGGTCATTTTCGCCGTGCGTTCGATGCCGTTCGAATCGGTGGACAACTGCGGAAGCGCGAGCAACTCTCCCCCGTCCGGCGTCACCAGCATGCCATAGTTGGACTGCAGCGCGCCGGACAGGCGGCCGAGCGGCGTCATGTCATCGGTGGGATCGAAGAACAGGATCTGACCCAGCTTTGGATGCGTGTTTCGCGCCCTCAGCGTCGCCGTATCGATTCCGGCGGGCAGTGCGATGGCCAGAATGACATGATTGAAATCCACCAGATTGGGCGGCGTCGTCGCGGTAACCGAGCCGCGCTCGGTATTTATGACCACATAGTAGGAATCGACGCCGATTTCCTTGAGCATTGCGCTGAGCAGTGACGCCTTGTCCTTGCAGTCGCCGTAGCGATGCTTGAATGTCTCGGCGGCGGTATGAGGTTGATAACCGCCGATGCCGAGTTCGATGGCCACGTAACGAATATCGTTTTGCACGAAGGTTGCCAGCGCGCGCATTTTGTCCAATAACGACGGCGCCGGGGCGGTCAGTTCACCGACCTTTTGCTTGATGTCCGCCGACGCGTCGCGACGCCCACGCGTCAGATCCAGATACCACGCGCCGATTTCGCGCCAGCTCTGGATGCCGGGGTCCTGACCGCTCGCGGGCACGAAGGCGACCACCATTCTGCCGGCGATGCCGCGCCAGGGAGGCATGCCGGGTTCGATGCGAATCGCCGGCACGTCCCTGACCGACCAGTTCCATTGACCGGCTCCGGACTCGGCGGGCGCTTGCTCCGGGTGATTCAGCCAGTTCGTCTTGTACGACCAGCCCTTGGGCAGCTGCACGGTGTAGTGAGCCTCTCGCACCGGAACCGTGTCCTGAAAGTCCCAATCGTCCATCATCACATAGGGCCGCAATTCCTGTTCAAATTCGTACCCGACCATGCTGCCTGCGGTGGCGGCGGGAATGCGCAGCGTCTTGCTGCGCAAATCGCTGACCAGTTCGCTGCCGTCCACGCCGATGATGGCGGACTCGATGGCATCCTTGTCCTTGACTTCGTAGTCCTTGCCGGACACGGGCACACACCACGCGTGAAGATTTGTGATGCGGCTCTGGGAGTCGAAGTAAAGTCGAACCACGCCCCGCCCTTCGCCATCGGGCCGCAGTATCCTGACGGCTTCACGATGCAGCCTTTTGATCTTGCCGTTCGGCTGCACGGTGATAATGGTCTCGGCGAAGAGCACGACGGCGTTCGTCTTCTCGTCGTGCGCCGGAAGCGTCGCGCCGGCCTGGGCATGGATCCACGACGGCGCATCGCCCGCCACGGTGTAGCGCGCGCCAAACAAGCCCACGATCGCCACCATGAGCGCCCCTTTGCGCAGCTCCCTCGTGCGCGCCATCATCACTGTGCCGCCATTTTTTTCACGGGCGTCAAGATGACTTGCGCCTCATCGCCGGTACGCACGATCTCGAAGAAGCTCTGGATGGCGCCGTAGTACTTTGGTGGCACCAGCAGGGTCGAGATGGTCAGCTCGCGATTCAGATGCAACAAGCCATTCTTGAATTCGCTCGACGACCCATAGTTCAGCACCTTGCCATTCTCCCGCACCGGTTGCGGTGAGCTCTGCACCTGCCAATTGGACGGGAGCTCGACGGTCACATCATCCGCGCTCTGATGCCGGAAGCTGAAGTAAATCGGATGCGTCCGTGTCTGATGTTGGAACGCTCGTTTGTCTTGACTGCCAAACAAACCGACCGGCATGATCGCGCGTTGGCCGGCGATGGATACCCAGCCCGGAATCTTCAAATCGAATTCCGCGACCAGCGCCGGCGACGCGCTGGCCCACTCCGGTCGATTGACGAGTTCCACCACGATGCCGCTGGGAATGTCGGCCTTGATCTCATCCTCGAGGTATTGTTTTCGAGCCGCGTCATCTTCATTGCGCTCTTCATGGCGTCGCCACAGCGCCTCTTGCCCCGTGAAAGTCACTGTCAGCCTGCCTTCCAGCGTGCCGTTGGTTGCCAGCTTCAAGTTGCCTTTACGCTCGACGCGGGACTCCGCCGTCTCCGTGAGGGGCGTCTCGAGCCAAGTGCCGCCGTCTTTCTCCAGGCGCAGTCCCTTGACAGCCGTCTTTCTCCACGGCAACAGGCCAAACGGCACGAACGCCGTTCCGGGGTCCAGGAACACTTGTTTTCCATTGATGGTTACCAGCACCACATTGGAATTGAGCTCGGCCGGATTCTGGATCCGGTAATCGAAAAAACGCACATCGCGGGTCGAAACGATCACGGGATCCGCCTGTATGCCCGCGGCGCGCACCAGGGCGAGGAACAACCAAGCGATCTGATTACCGCTGCCGTATCCGAGCTTCCAAAGATCCTCCACATTCTTGGCGGTCTTGGGATTGTCCCGCTCGGCCTCTTGCTGCGTTTTCTGGCGTTCGAACGAGATATTGCGTATTTGCAGGGTGCGCTCGTAAATCTTGTGCAGCTTGACCTCCGGCGAATCACCGGGATCCACGATTTGCGCTGCCGCCTCGGCCATGGCGCGGCGCTTGTCCACGAAGTCGTCGACCACGTGGTACATCCGTTTCCCGTATTTCTTCCAAAACACGTTGGGGTCCTTCTCCGGGATCGGGTCGAATGGCGCGATGTAGATGAAGTCCACCCGAAACTTCGACTCATTCTCGGGCGGCATGTATTCCTCGGCCACGAATGCGGGCACGTCGCGCGATTCGAGACGAACCTTGCCGTGCTCTTCTTTCGGCCTGTCGGTTCCCGTCGGCAGTCCAATAGGCCAGCTGTATCGCAGTTGAAAACCGCGGTAGGGATCGAGCGAGAACTTCGCGTCCTTGGTGAACAGCTCCTCGCTCAGAATCCAATGCGAATCGAACACGAAGCCCGACTGTAGTTCATGCCGGTAGCGGTATTCGATGATGCTGCCCACCTGAACATCGGGCATGGTGAAGGTCATGGCGATCCACTTGACCCCTCGCGCTTGCACGATCGGCTTCTCGTATACCGTGCCGTCGAATTTGACGATGCTCCCATCCGGGTGGATGGTCCGGGCCTGGATGCCGTGGATGCTATCTCTGACTTTGTCGAAAGGAATTTCGACGTCCGCATACTTGCGGCCTTCTTCGGTCAGAATTTTGATCCGAGCGCATACCGTTTCGCTCGGTCCGTTGTCATTCCGGTCGACCTGCCGGTACAGGAAAATCGCCGGCGCTCCCAAGGCCTTGGGCTCGCTGGTCATTTTGAGCTCGTCCGGCGAAATCGGCGGCCAGTCCTCGGCTCGAGCCGCCGTCAAACCGGCGCACAAAGCCAGCGCGCCGATCAATCCCGGTATCGCGGTAGCCCTGAGTTTCGGCAAGAGTGGCCCCTGTGATCCCTGTGTGCCCTCTGTCTTCACCGTCCTTCGGTAGCAGAGTTGACTGTCAGTATGGCCGAGCCAGATGCGCCCGTCGAGATCCAGCGGATGGCCGCGCTTATTTGTCCTTCAAGCGCTTCTTTTTGGGGTAGGGCTTCGGCGCGCCGCAAGCCGGCGACGGCTCGTCGACTAGAGCAAGTTCGGCGCTATCGGGTGGCTCCAAACTATCGGTCGCGCGGGTCCTCTTCCAAACCGCGTTGCCCCGCGAGTCGTGCTCTACTCTCCCACTGGGCGCGTCGTGCTGCCGTCTGAAATCCGGGCGCCGCATTTTTGCCGTATCCACCATGCCCACGTACCTTATGGCCAGTTTTCGCCTACAGCCGAGTCTAAAACACGCGACTTCGATGATCAGCCGACCTGATCACAGTGCCGGACGCGCCTTACCGGCGCAATGAGAACTGCGTCTCTAATTCGGCGCTCATTGAAAGATCGCCGCGCAGGTCATGTAGTCCGGGTATTCCGATCCGCCTTCCTGCGGGCTGAAGGTGGCGGTATGTGCGCCGGAGGAGGTGATAATTGCGTACTCGGCGGCTGCCGCCGGCATACCGGCATGCGTGAAGTCCCATAAGGGACCCACGCCGGTGAAGCCGCTGCCGGCCAAAGGCTGCGTCGGCGCGGTCGCGTCGATGTCGTCGAATGTGACCGCGATCAGAATACCGCTCGAATTGGTCGACGTGACGGTCGCATTGACAGTATTCGTCCCTGGCGGAATGCCGGCCTGAAAATTGATCTTGTGCCCAGCGAGTGGCGTGCTGGAGACGCTCGCGACCTCGAAGGCCACGAGTCCCACCCAGTCCTCGAAAGTCTGCGGCACCGGAGCCATATTGATCGTATAGCTGCCGGCGCCGACGTTCGCGGCGTACCAATGTCCCATCGACTGTGTGCCTTGAATACCCTGCATCAGGACGTTTATGTCGTCGTAGCGGTCGAGCAGGGTATAGGTGTTCGAACCGTCCGTGACCGCCATCGTCGGGTAGTTATTCGTAAAGTTCGGCCAGGTCCCCACCACGTAGATCGTGCTTCCCGCTAGAACGCCGTTGAGAGTGACGTTCCAGGCAGGACTATTGTCGCCTGGATACGAGGTGTACTGTGCGGATTGCCGGATATACGGGCTGGCGATCGCGGCATTGATGGTGAAAGTCGCGTTGCCGGAGGTGCCGCCGCCCGGAGCCGGGTTGAAGACGCTAATGCCGCCGGTGCCGGCGCTGGCGATGTTCCCGGCCGGCACCGACGCGGTGAGTTGCGCAGCGCTGACGTAGCTGGTGACAAGCGCTGCGCCATTCCATTTCACGGTGGAGCTGTTGACGAAATTGCTGCCGCTCACCGTCAGAGTGAAAGCCGGGCCGCCGGAGGCCGCGCTCGTGGGCGAGAGCGATGCGATCGACGGTATGGGATTGGAGCTGTCGATCGCGAACATCAAGACGTTGGATGTACCGCCGCCCGGCACCGGATTGTCCACGGTGACGCTGGCAGTGGCCGCGCTGGCGAGGTCCGTGGCCGGTATGACGGCCGTGAGTTGCACGGCGTTCACATAGGTGGTTGCAAGCGCTGCGCCATTCCAGTTCACGGTGGATGCGGACACGAAGCCGAGGCCGCTCACGGTGAGGGTGACAGCCGCGCTTCCCGAGACCACACTCGCGGGCGAGAGCGTGGTGAGTGACGGTAGCGGATTGTTCGCATCTATCGTGAATGTCGCCGCGGCGGCCGTGCCGCCCCCCGGGCCTGGATTGAAGACCGTAATGCCGGCGCTGCCGACGCTGGCGATGTCATCGGCCGGCACCGACGCGGTAAGTTGGGTTGCGCCCACGTAGGTCGTCGTGAGTGCCGCGCCGTTCCAGTTGACGGTGGATGCGGCAATGAAACCGGTGCCGCTGACGCTCAAGGTGAATGCCGAACTTCCGGCCGCTTCGCTCGCCGGCGTCAGCGAGGAAATCGAGGGCATCGGATTCGAGCCGCCGCTGTTCATGTCGGTCTTGGTGCCCGAACCACAACCGCACAGTGCAAGTGCGAGGCCGAAGACCGCAAGCCGCAAACCCTTGAAAATGCGAGTCGCCGACATGTGCACGAGTATCGCTGATTCGGCCGTCCGGAAACCTTCAGACAACGCCACGTCAATCCCACCATACTCTGTTCGCATCGCGTGCGCTTGCGGAACGACTGCGGTGTTTGAAAAACAATTTGGCGATTCAAATTTTGTAACATTTGCAATCATGGCTTGAGTCCGTAGATGTCCAGCTCACCGGGAACGCTGGTGGAGCCGTTGGCCCCGCCCGTATTGTTGCCTCGAGTCCCCACGTAGACTTTGCCGTTGGCGATGGTCGGGACCGTGAACTTGATCGCATTGCCGGCCGCATCCGCGGCGTTGAGCGCGCTGTTCCAAAGCTCGGTCGCGACATTGGCGGCATCGTAGGCGTGCAGTACCGCCGGGCCGCAACCTGGCGATTGCGGCGTGCAGTAACTGCCGGTGTCCAAAGCCCAAACGATGCCGTTCTGCGCCGCGGCCGACGATACCGATGGAGTGGCACCGGCAAATCCGTAGATATTTGCGGAAGTGGACGTTTGGGTGAAATGAGCGTTCGTCGTATTCAAGAGGAACGCGGTCAGCGGGCCGCCGACCCCGCCCAGATAAAAATTGTTATTCCAGAATGCCCCGGTCGCAAAGATCGAGTGACCGATATCGATCGTCTGCACGGCAGCCGCGTCGCCGAATCCGCCGAGTAAATCACGATTCAGCACGAACAGAACGCTGTCCTTTCCACCGCAGATCAATGCATGAGTGACGGTATTGCCGGCGGGCAAGTCCGCGAGAAGTGCCGCGCCGCCGGAGCCGAAGTCGTTATCGTTCTGGAGATCCGCGAGCTGATCCGACGGCGTGAAATACTGGGACACCTGCAAAGCGGCGTTCAGCCTAAGCAGTGAATCCCCATAATCATTATTTGGCGCAGTGCCGCTGACGGCATCGAAGTTGCCGTTACCCGTAAGGATATATAAGTTGCTGTTGGTGTCGACCGCCGGTGCGCCGCCGCCCATCCATATTCCGCCGGCTTGGGTATTGGGTGTGGCGTTGAACACGGCTTTCTGCGTCAACGCCGTGCCCGTGTACTGATAGCTCATCATCCAGCCGTAATAGGGCGGCCCATCTTCGTGAGCGCTCCAGGCGATATAGACGACCCCGTTGACGAGAGCGAGACCGGCGCGCTGATTCTGCTGCCGCGCGTTGAAGGTCACGGTGGCCGTGCCGTCGCCGGTGCCGGGATAGGTGCCGGCGATCAGTGCAGGAGAACCGATTTTCTCCTTGCCGGTCGCGAGATCGATTGCGTGCAAACGCTGGTAGTACGTGGTTTGCGTCGCGTTTACCGACTTCGAGACGACGTACAGGATGCCGGCCGGATCGATGACGGGTGTGCTGGTCACGCCGACTTCCGGCTGGATATCGCCATTACCGACGCCGACCAGATTGCCGGGTACCGAGATCTCACCGCTCGATCCGCCATGCGCGGCGTCGATCAGGCTGATCGACCAGAGCGTTGCACACGGGCTGGCATCGGCATCGAACGCAAATAGGCCATCGTGCGCCGTCGCCGCGAAGACCACGTTGTGCTTTGCGCCGTTCATCGTCACGTTGGCGACCCAGAGCGGCTGCCCATAAATGGCGCCATCGACCGTGCAGGCTGCAAGCTTGCCGAAGCTGGCGCTATTCACCGTGCTCGTTTGCAGAGCAAATTCCTGAACGTTGGCGCCATTGCGGGCCAGATTGTTGTGATAGGTGTACACGCCGGCCAAATCCGTGACGGCCGCGACGGCGTTCGCGGATTTCGTCGAATCGGCGATGCTGGTGGCGACGATGGTGTGCGTTCCCACCGCCGTTCCGGCGGTGTAAAGACCCGTCGCGCTGATGAGGCCCACGGTGCTGTTGCCGCCGGCGATGCCGTCAACCGTCCACACGGCCGCACCGCCGCCCGGCACGACCGCCGTGAACTGTTGGGTCCTCGACAAGGTGATGGCGGCAATTCTTGGCGACACGCTGAGCGTGGTGGGCGAAACCACTACGGTGACCCCGGCGACGTTGCTGGTGCCGCCGGCGCCCGTGCAGGTCAGCGAATACGCCGTGGTCGCCGTGAGGGCGCCGGTACTCTGGCTGCCGCTCGAGGGCAGCGCGCCGCTCCAGCCGCCGGAGGCGGCGCAGGCGGTGGCGTTGGTCGAACTCCAGGTGAGCGTGGATGTCCCGCCGAAAGCGACCGCCGTGGGATTCGCACTCACAGTCGCCGTGGGCGCGGCGGGCGCCGCGACCGCGACCGTGGCTGCTGCCGCTGCACTGGTGCCGCCGGGGCCCGTGCAGGTCAGCGAATACGCCGTGGTCGCCGTGAGGGCGCCGGTACTCTGGCTGCCGCTCGTGGGCAGCGCGCCGCTCCAGCCGCCGGAGGCGGCGCAGGCGGTGGCGCTGGTCGAACTCCAGGTGAGCGCGGATGTCCCGCCGAAAGCGACCGCGGTGGGATTGGCGGTCAATGCCGCCGTGGGCGGGCTGGGCGGCGGATCCGGCGGCGAGGTACCCGCTCCTTTGCCACAGGCCACCATCAGCAGCATGGCAAGGATCGCAATGACTGCGGGCAGGCGTTTCACTATGTAGTTAGTGGACTGCGGCCGCCATGTGTCTGTGCGTTAACGAACAGTGGGTATTTATTACGCGGTGTTGCCGGCGTCGATGGTCAGCGTCGTGCCGGTGATGTTGCGGCCCCCGTCCCCCAATAAAAACTCGACACCGCGCGCCACGTCGATTGGATCCGCCATGCGCTTCAGCGCGCTGCGCCGCGCGATCTGCTGGCGCTGCGTTTCCTCCAGTTCCTGCGTCATCTCGGTGGCGATGAAGCCGGGTGCCACGGCGTTGACGGTGATGCCGAGCTGCCCGACCTCGCGCGCCAGCGAGCGGGTGAAGCCGAGCAGCGAGGCCTTGGTGGCGCTGTAGACCGAAAGTCCGCTGTAGCCCGTGGTGGCCACGATGGAGGCGATATTGATGATGCGCCCTTCGCGCTGCGCCATCATCGATCGAACCACGTACTTGGACAGCAGGATGGGAGAGACGGTGTTGAGTTGGATCAAGCGCTGGATTTCCTGATCGCGCATATTGCTGAGCAGGCCGCTTGACCCTAAGCCGGCGTTGTTGACGAGGCCGTAGAGCGCGCCGAAGTCCGCACGCAGCGCCTTCACCAGCGGCGCAATCGTCCCCAGGTCGGACAGGTCGCAGGCGCGAAACTCGATCGCGCCGCGGCCGCTGTCCGCCGCCGCGCGGCTCGCCGCATCCAACTCCCCGGTGCTTCTGCGCGAGAGCGCAATGACGCGATAGCCGGCGGTCGCGAGGGCGCGAGCCATCGCGAGTCCGAGCCCGCGGCTGCCGCCGGTCACGATGACATTTTGCATTGGCCATTATCATCCATGCGGTAAATGCGCGGCAAGCGTTGCGCCGGGGCGCGCTCACTCAAGAGTGCGGCATACTGTCCAGCATGAATCCCGCCATCTTGTCGACGGCTTTGGGCGGTTTGTTCCCGCCCGGCGCGGTCGCCGCCGAACTGCGCGGGCAGGGTGACCCCCTGCTGCTGCTGTCCGCGGAAGCCATGTATGTGGGACGAGCGGTTCCGAAGCGAGTACGGGAATTCGCGGCGGGGCGACTGTGCGCGAGGCGCGCATTGGCCGAATTCGGTTTCGTGGATTATCCCGTCAAGGTTGCCGAGGACCGGCAGCCGCTGTGGCCCGACGGCATGGTGGGAAGCATTACCCACACCACCGGCTTCTGCGCGGCAGTGGTTGCCCGGAGGCCGGCCGCAACCGCCCTGGGGCTCGATAGCGAGGTGGTCGGAAGCGTCAATGCCGAGATCTGGCACAAAATCTGTGTGCCCCTCGAGAGTGCCTGGGTCGACTCGCTGCCGGCGCCGGAACGAGCCGCCGCCATCGCCTTGATTTTCTCGGCCAAGGAGGCGTTCTACAAGTGCCAGTACCCCGTGGTGCGCCAGCCCTTGGATTTCCACGACGCTCGCGTCGAGGCGCCGGCCTGGGGTGCGCCCGGCGCGGCATTCAAGATCCATGCGATGCGCAGCCTCGCGATTGCCGAGTACGCCACGCTGCCCCTTCAGGGGCGCTATCTATTTCACGAGGGATTCGTGACGGCGGGGTTAGGGCTGGCCGCCGCGCTCTCGCCTTAATAGGCCTTGTCGTCGCGAAACACTTTGACGGCGGTGAGCAGAATGATCTTGACGTCCAGCATCGGCGTCCACCGCCTCAGATATTCGAGGTCGTAGTTCACCCGCGCCTGCATCTCTTCGAGCTTGGCGGTCTCTCCTCGGCAACCGTTGACCTGTGCCAGACCCGTGATGCCGGGCAACACTTTGTGGCGCACCATGTAGCCCTTGATGAGCTTGCGATATTCCTCGTTGTGCGCCACGGCGTGGGGCCGGGGACCCACGAGGCTCATTCGGCCCTGCAGAACGTTGATGAGTTGCGGTAGCTCGTCCAGTGAGGAACGTCGGAGCATGCGGCCGATGCGAGTGATGCGGCTGTCGGTCTTCGACGCCTGGCGGATCTGCTCGCCGTCCTCGGTCACGCGCATGGTCCTGAATTTGTATACGGCGATCTCCTGCCCGTCCAGACCGTAGCGGCGCTGCTTGAATATGACGGGACCGGGCGATGAGACCTTGACCATCACGGCGACGAGCAGCAGCAGGGGCAGGAGCAGCAACAGGATGGCGATGGATAAACCAATATCGGTCAGCCGCTTCGTGACGCCGCGGTATCCGTAGAACGGCGTTTCGCACATGGCGACCACGGGAATGCCGTGAATCTCGCCCGAGCGCGCCTGGATGAGATCGAATACGAAGATGTCGGGCACGTAGTAAATCGAGGCCGTGGTGTCGCGCAAGTCGTCGAGCAGGTTCATGACGCGCTTGACGTGACGGAGCGGCAGCGCGATGAAAATGACATCCGTACCATGCTCCTTCACGTAGGCGGCCACGTCGCTCAAGCTGCCGACGAGCTTGGCGTCGGACTCCATGGCCAGGCGGTCGGTGCTGCGATCATCGAAGAAGCCGGACACTGCCAGTCGCATGGCGGGGTTGCTCGTCAGCCGCCGCGCCAGCTCCAGGCTGCTGTTGTTGTATCCGGCAAAAATGGCGCTGCGGTTATCGAATGCGTGCATCAAGAAGTGGTGCATGATTTCTTGCATGGCCAGCGTGACCATGATCAGCGCCACCGGCGTGATGACCGCCCACGTGAGAAAAATGCGGCGCGGATACTCGGCGAGGGACTTCGTGACGTAGCCGATCGCCAGCAACACCGCGAGAAGCAACAGCCAGCGGAAGATCACATCGACGACGGCAACCAGTCGCGCAGCGGCAAGCTGCGTGGTGACCTCCTGCGGCGGCCGGATCAACACCAGACACAGTACGGCCACGATGATGGTGGCTTGGGAAGATCTATCGAAGGCGATGCCGAAATAGACGATGGTCGCGTACAGCGAGGCCACGGCGACGACGGCCGGTACCACCGCCTGGACGCCGGCCACGATCGCAACGAGAAAGCTTTGTTTGAACAAAACCGGCTGGGTCATCGTGTATCCATCGAGCCACCGGCGTCGCGCGCGACGCTCGCTAGTAGCAGAATCGCAACATCATGGACTTCCATTATGGGTCAAATTCCTCGATCCAGGCGTGATCGGTTGCCGCAAAGGTCAAATTGGCCCGTTGACCGGCCACGGTCAATGAGCCGGGCAATGCTATTCTAAGCGCCATGCCAAATGTTCCGTTACTGGACCTCCGGGCGCAATTTGCCCAAATTCGCGCCGAAGTCATGCCGGCTATCGATCAAGTGTGCGCCAGCCAACACTTCATTCTGGGCGAGCACGTGCGCGCTCTGGAGGAGGAGGTTGCCCGCTACTGTGCGGCATCGGCCGGCATTGGGGTGTCCTCCGGCACCGATGCCCTGCTGCTCGCCTTGATGGCCTTGGGGGTAGGACCGGGCGACGAGGTGATCACCTCACCCTTCACCTTTTTTGCAACGGCAGGCACGATTGCCCGCGCCGGGGCGCGGCCCTTGTTCTGCGATATCGATCCCCGTACCTTCAATCTGTCGCCCGCCGCGGTACAGGCCTTCATCGCCGATCATTGCGCGACTGAAGGGGGGCAGCTGATCCACCGCGCCACCCGCGGCCGGATCAAGGCGTTGATGCCCGTGCATCTGTACGGCCAGTCCGCCGACATGGACCCACTGATGGCGATTGCGCGCGAGCATCGCTTGAAAGTCATCGAGGATGCGGCGCAGGCCATCGGCACGGAATACCGGCGCGGAGCGCGCGTCGGCGCCATCGGCGACATCGGCTGCTTTTCGTTTTTTCCAACGAAAAATTTAGGCGCGTTCGGCGATGCCGGACTGTGCACCACCAATGACATGGAGCTTGCCGAAAGCATGCGGGTGCTGCGGGTGCACGGCGGCAAGCCCAAGTACTATCACGCCGTGATCGGCGGCAATTTTCGCCTCGATGAATTGCAGGCCGCGATATTACGCGTGAAGTTGAAATACCTGGATGGCTGGACCCTGGCGCGTGGGCGCAACGCGGCGTACTACGACGGCGCCTTCGCGGGCGCCCAACTGGGGGAAAAATTGCGCACGCCGCAGGCGAATTCGGGCGGCCGGCACATTTTCAATCAATATGTGGTGCGCGCGCAGAACCGCGACGCCCTGAGGGCACGGCTCACCGAGCGCAACATCGGCAGCGAGATCTACTACCCGGTGCCCCTGCACCTGCAGCGGTGCTTCGCATACCTTGGCCACCACGCCGGAGATTTTCCGCACTCGGAGCAAGCTGCCGCGGAAAGTCTGGCATTGCCGATCTACCCGGAACTGGAGGAGCGCCAGTTGGCGCACGTCGTCGAGACGATCACCGAATTCTACGCCTGAGCCCGACAGGCTCCGAGGATCAGCTTTTCTTGAAATCGTCGGGCAGCAATTGGTGGCGCGACAGCAGCTTGTAGAAATCGGTGCGATTACGCTTTGCCAGTCGCGCCGCCTGGCTGACATTGCCGCCCGTGATCTGCAATATCTGCGACAGGTAATTGCGCGTGAACTCATCGCGCGCTTCGTCGAACGACGGCAGCCGCGTCGGATTGCCGCCCAGCGATTGCTGCACGATTTCCGCGGTGATGATCGGGCCAACCGACAGCGCGACGTTTTGCCGCACCACGTTGTACAGCTGGCGCACGTTGCCGGGCCAGTCGGCGGTGGCCAGCAACTCCACGGCCTCGGGGGCGTAAATCTTTCGCTGGCCGCTCTCCTTGGCGATCTGCTCCAGGAAATGCGCGACCAGCAAGGGGATGTCCTCGCGGCGGCGGCCCAAGGGGGGCATCTCGATGTGCACCACATTGAGCCGGTAATACAGATCCTCGCGAAATTGGCCGCCGACCATCAATTCGTGCAGGTCGCGATGTGTCGCGGAGATGATCCGCACGTTGGTGGGCAGCGCCTCGGCGGCGCCGACGGGGCGAATCTGGCCCTCCTGAAGCACCCGCAGTAACTTCACCTGCAATCGCATCGGCATGTCGCCGACCTCATCGAGCAGCAAGGTGCCCCCGTCGGCCGTCTCGAACAGGCCTTTCTGCGAGCGCGTGGCGCCTGCAAAGGCGCCCTTTTCGTGGCCGAAGAGCTCCGATTCGAGCAGGTTCTCCGCCATTGCGCTGCAATTGATGGTGGCGAATGCCTTGTTGCGGCGGGGACTTGCATCGTGGATGGCGCGCGCCAGCAGTTCCTTGCCCGTGCCGCTCTCGCCGGTCAGCAATACCCGCGCATCCGTTCCGGCCACCATATTGGCCTGCGCCAATTTGTCTTCCATCAGCTGATTGCGCGTGATGATGCTCGCGCGCCAATCCTCGTCCACATGCGCGAACCCCGACACCTTGAGCGCTTTTTGCACGTGATCGAGTAGATCCTGCTTGTCGACCGGTTTGGTCAGAAAGCCGAAGGCGCCGCTTTGGGTGGCATGCACGGCATCCGGGATCGTGCCGTGCGCCGTGAGAATGATGACTCGCAGCCCCGGCCAGCGGCTCTGCAGTTCCTTGAGCAGGCCGATGCCGTCCATCTGGTCCATGCGCAGGTCCGTGATCACGAGGTCCGGCCGAAAGCGCACACACGCGGCCAGGGCCGCCGCCGCGCTTTCGACCGCTTCGACTTCGTAGTTCTCGGCGCGCAGGCGGATGGTCAACAGGCGCAGCAGCCCCGGGTCATCGTCCACCACCAGAATTCGAGCCTTGCGCTTTTGCGGCGTCTGCGTCTCCCGGGCGCTTGGATGCAGCCCAAAGGAGAGCGGTGTCGTGGCGGCATTCGAGTAGGCGTTCAAATCGGTCTCTCCAGTCTTTTTCACGGTGTGTGCGATCCGCTGGTTCCGCGATCGTTGATTGATCGCTCGATATGCGTGACCGCCTCTAGTTTGGCCCGAGCCTCGTCCAAGGCCTTGCGCAACTTCACATTTTCATCCGATTCCGCGGCCAGGCGGCGATTGATCGCCAGCAGCTTGTCGCGTGAATCATCGTGCGGCGCGTCATCGCGCATGCGCCGGTTTTCAGCCTGCAGGATCAGCCTTTGTTCGACCTCTTTGAGCTCTACCAGAGCCAATAAACGCTCGATCGGCAACAGAGTCTCAGGCCTAGCCAAGAGTTCCGACAACTGTCGCTGCGCTGCGACGGGGTCGGAGCCGCTATATCCCGGGGTGGCCAACGCCAGCGCATAACGAAGCCTGTTGCTGGTGGTGGGGGTCAGGTCGGCGGCATCCTTGGCCGATTGGAATATTTCCGCCTGACGAGCCGGATCGCGCTGCGGCAGGCTGCTCATCATCTCGAGCAGGGGCGCGATCGGGCTCAAGTCCTGAGGCGCTCGATCCGGCTCCATCGGGACATTCTGCTTTTCCCGGGCAAAGGGGTTGCCCAGGCCGCAGGCGCCGAGCCAGGTGATGGCGAGCGCGCCCGCTGCAAAGCGCAACCCTCTACGCGGCATGAGCTTTTTCACGGGAAGTCGGCGCCGCCTGCCGCATGGGCAAGCGCACGCGGAAGTGCGCGCCGCCCGTCTTGGCCTCGAGGATCTCGATGCCGCCGCTATGCGCGTTGACGAATTCGGTCACCACCGACAGCCCAATTCCCGTTCCCTTCACATGTCCTCCCTGCGGCGTCTTTCCCTGATAAAAAGCCTCGAATATCCGATTGCGCTCCTCGGGCGGAATCCCCGGGCCGCTGTCCATCACATCCAATATCAGCTGATCGCGTTCGCCGCGCGCGTGTATCGAAATGGTGCCGCCGCGCGGCGTGAACTTGATCGCATTCGACAGCAGGTTGTCGAGAATCAGGCGAACCTTGCCGCGGTCGGCGAGCGGCGTGAGGTCCTCGACCTGAACATCGAGGCGCACGCGCTGCGCCACCAAGGTGAGTTGCTGATTTTCCAGGACGCTCTTGACCAAGGGCCGCAGCTTGAACTCGGATATTTCGAGGCCGACGCTCTTGGCCTGCCAGGCGCTGAACGACAATAGATTTTCAATGAGCCGCTGTAGCTTCATCCCGTTCTCGCGCAAGATCGCCGTCACTTCGCGCTGGCTGCTTTGCAGCTCGCCGACCGCGCCGTCCATCAAGAGTTCGGTGCCCTCGCGTATATTTGCCAGCGGTGTTTTCAGTTCATGCGACATGTGTCGCAGAAATCGGTTTTTTTCCTGCGCCAGGTCCAGCAGACGCCCTCTGAGCCATTCCAATTGCGCCGCCAAACGCTCCAGATCCGCCGGACCGCGAATGGCGATGGGCCGGGAAAACGTGCCGCGTCCCAGTTCACTGATGGCGCGGTCGATGGCGCGAAGGGGTCTGCCGAACAAGTAGGTGAAGACGCCCACCACCGCGAGCGTCAGCCCCACCGCCAGGAGAGTCTCCCAGTACAGATTTTGTTGCGCACGCTGAGTCTCCAGCTGCAGACCGGCCAATTCGCGGTCGATCTGCGCGCTGACGCGGTTCGATACCTTGGACGCCAGGGCGGTGACCGGCGGGAAGGCATTGATCAGATTCGTCATGCGCGCCGAGTTCGGCGCGTCGTGCCTCAACTCCTCGTGCAATCGCTCCGTTTCGGTTTCGAGCGCGCGAGCTTCGTCGCGCGACTCGGCGTCCAGCGGCATGACGAGCAGCTCGTTCAGGGTGCCGATCAAGCGTGCCTGGTTGCGCGCATAGACATCGAGATAGTCGGCGCTGCCGATGATCTGATACAACTTTGCGGTACGCTCGAGCGCGTCGATCTCCTCGAACATGCGCTGATTATTGCGGGTGCCTCGAACACCCTGTACCACCAGCTGTTCGCTGCGCGTCGACAGGCGATTCATGTGCACCGCCGCGTTCACGATGGCGAACAGCAGCGGGGCGGCCACGATCGTGAAGCCGATCAGCATCAGGCCGCTCAATGACTTAGGCCGGGGGAATCGCATGACCGGCATTCTAGCAGCGTGATTCACCCAAAGGCGTGACTGCATCGTACCTGTAGAATTCGCCGCATGAGCAGCGATGCGCCTTATTCCGCCCTGTCTCCCGAGCTCGTCCTGGATGCGATCGAGGCGGTTGGGTTTCGCTGCGATGGCCGGGTCCTGGCGCTCAACAGCTACGAAAATCGGGTGTACCAGATCGGCATCGAGGATGGCGACCCGGTGGTCGCCAAGTTTTATCGGCCCAGCCGTTGGACGGATGCCGCGATTCGCGAAGAACACGGATTTGCCGCTGAATTGGCCGCGCAAGAGATTCCCGTGGTGGCGCCGTTGCTGCGCGACGGCGTGTCGCTGCATATCCATTCCGGGTTTCGCTATGCCGTTTTTCCACGCCGCGGCGGGCGCTGGCCGGAGCTGGGCTCCACCGACGATCGGGAATGGGTGGGCCGGTTCCTGGGCCGCATTCACGCGGTGGGAAGGGCCGCACGCTTTCTCGAGCGGACGCGCCTGTCCATGGAAGAGCTGGGCCGCAAGGCTCGCGATTTCGTGCTCGACGGCGAGTGGATGCCCGAGTATTTGGCCATCAAGTACGCCGATCTCACCGACGATCTTCTGGAGGAGATCGAGGCGCGCGCCGCAGGCTGGGGTGGGGCGGCCATGGCGCGCATTCTCGGTGACTGCCACCGCGGCAACATCCTTTGGACGGACCAGGGGCCGCACTTCGTTGACCTCGACGACTGTCTGACGGGTCCCGCCATTCAGGATCTCTGGATGTTGCTGGCGGGCGCCCAGCACGAGATGCGCACGGAGCTGCACGATTTGCTCAAGGGCTACGAGCAATTCCTGCCGTTCGACCGCGGTGAAATCGCGCTCATCGAGCCGCTGCGTGCCTTGCGCATGATCCATTACTCGGCGTGGCTGGCGCGCCGCTGGCATGACCCTGCCTTTCCCCAGGCATTTCCCTGGTTCGCCGAACCGCGCTATTGGGAGCAGCACTACCGCGCCCTCGAAGATCAGCTCGCGGCGGTGGTGGGTCCGCCGCTCGAGTTGTGATCGGCGGCGTATTTGGTGATGATATGGGGATGAACACCGCGCGAGTACTGATGCTCTGCACCGTGGCGGCGCTGGGCGCCTGCCATAAGGACACCGGGGCGCCGCCGCCGCCCACGCCCGCGCCGCACATCGCCGTCCCCGCGGCCGTGAAGAAAGGACCGGGCGCCGCGGAGCTGACCGTGGGCATGGTGGAAGCGGCGAGCCAGGGCAAGTCGCAACTACCGATCCAACTGAAGTTCGATCTCAAGCAACGGCCGGCGCTCGGGCGGGCGCTCGACATCGACATTGCGGTCATGCCGCAAATCGACGCGAGCCCGGCCAACGTCCAGGTGTCGGGCGGCGACGGGCTCAACGTGGCAGCGGGGACGGGCCAAATCGATTGGCCGGTGATCGAGGCGGGACAAGTCTATCGCCACAGCGTCCAGGTGACACCCACCGTGGATGGCTTATTGCTGCTCAGTTTGACCGTATCGCTCAAACACGACGAAACGACCGAGTCGCGCGTGTTTTCCATTCCCTTGATCGTCGAGCGCTGAAACCGCGGCGCGAGCCGCCATAAGGCTCTATAATGGTGGGTTTCCCTCAGGACCTCACTGTGACTCAGAAACTTCGCAATATCGCCATCATCGCGCACGTCGATCACGGCAAAACCACGCTCGTGGATCAGCTGCTGCGGCAATCCGGCACGCTCGATGCGCGCAAGGATCTGCAGGAGCGGGTCATGGATTCGAACGATCTGGAGCGCGAGCGCGGCATCACCATCCTCGCGAAGAACACCGCGATCACCTGGGGCGACTACCGCGTCAATATCGTCGATACGCCGGGACACGCGGATTTCGGCGGCGAGGTCGAGCGCGTGCTCGCCATGGTCGATTGCGTGCTGCTATTGGTCGATGCGGTGGATGGGCCCATGCCGCAGACCCGGTTCGTGACTCAGAAGGCGTTCAAGCACGGCCTGCGGCCCATCGTGGTCATCAACAAGATCGATCGCGACGAAGCCCGTCCCGGCTGGGTGCTGGATCAGACCTTCGATTTGTTCGATCGCCTGGGAGCAACCGACGAGCAGCTGGATTTCCCGGTGGTGTATGCGTCCGCCTTGCGCGGTTTCGCCGGTCTCGATTCGACGGTGCGGGACGGCGACATGCAGCCGCTGTTCAAGACCATCGTCGAGCATTGTCCGCCGCCCGACGTGGATGCGGATGGTCCCCTGCAGCTGCAGGTCACCTTGCTCGACTACTCGAGCTATGTCGGCGCCATCGGCATCGGGCGCATCAAGCGCGGCACTCTGAAGCGCGGCATGGCGGTGACGGTGGTCAGCCGCGAGGGCAAGCAGCGCTCCGAGAGAATCACCCAGATACTGGGTTTTCACGGGTTGACCCGGGTCGAGGTGGAGTCGGCAAGCGCCGGCGACATCGTCGCCTTTGCCGGAATCGCCGAGCCGAAGGTGTCGGACACCTTGTGCGACCCCGCGACGGTGCAGCCGCTGCCGAGCCTCACCGTCGACGAACCGACGATCAGCATGACTTTCGAGGTCAACACCTCGCCGTTCCTGGGCAGGGAGGGCAAGTTCGTCACCAGCCGGCAAATCCGCGAGCGTCTTGAGCGCGAGGCCATCCACAACGTGGCATTGCGCGTGGAGCCGACTCAAGATCCCGACAAGTTCGTCGTGTTCGGCCGCGGCGAACTGCATCTCGGCGTATTGCTGGAGAACATGCGCCGCGAAGGCTATGAAATGGCGGTCTCCCGGCCGCGCGTGGTCATCAAACAAATCGACGGTGCCGCGCACGAGCCGTACGAGCAGGTCACCGTCGACGCCGACGCCGATGCACAGGGAGACATCATGTCGGCGCTCGGGAGCCGGGGCGCGGACCTCAAGGACATGCAGGCGGACGGACGCGGGCGAATCCGCCTGGACTACATGGTGCCGTCGCGCGGTTTGATCGGATTTCAGACCGAGTTTCGCACCATGACCCGCGGCACGGGGCTGCTGCACCATGTGTTCGACCACTATGGACCGGTGGTGCAGCGCGAATTGGGCCAGCGTCCGAACGGAGTGTTGATCGCGAACGGCCAGGGCACGGCATTGGCCTACTCGTTGTTCAGTCTGCAAGAGCGCGGCAGGCTCTGCATCGGTCCCGGCGAGGAGGTGTACGAGGGGATGATCATCGGCCTCAATAACCGCGACAACGATCTGGTCGTGAACCCGCTCAAGGGCAAGAAGCTGACCAACATGCGCGCCGCCGGCAAGGACGAAAATGTGGTCTTGACGCCCCCCATCCGCTTTTCGCTCGAGCAGGCGATGGAGTTCATCGACGACGACGAACTCATCGAAGTGACGCCCAGCTCCATTCGGCTGCGCAAGCGCAATTTGCGTGAAAACGACCGCAAGCGCTCGGAGCGCGAAACGGTGGATCAGGTTATTTAACCGATTATTGGCCGAACCGAGACGCGCGTCACGCCGTCGTTGCGGGATCTCCCTAACATCATGTGAGTCTTAAGGTGCCACGGCGCGCCGTCGATTCAGTGCGGGAGATCAGGGATTTGTCACGCGAACTCGCGGCCGTAATTCGTACCGAGCCCAAGGCGCCTGAGGCCGGCTTGAACCACCTGCTCGAGCGCCAGATCGAGGAGGCGCGCGGGCGGGGCGGCGAATTGAGCATCGAGACGCTGCTCAAAACGATCAGCGCGCACTACGACCGCATCGACGGCGAACGGCGCGGCGTCGTACGCTCGATGCAGCTCATGTCCGATGAGGCACAGGCCCTCACGCGCGAGATTCGCGAGCAGACCGCCTCGCATCTGCAGGCAATCCTGGACAACGTCAAGGACGCCATCGTGACGATGGACGATGGCGGCCACATCGAGACCTTCAATCCCACCGGCGAGCGCATATTCGGCTACTCGCAGGCGGAGATCCTCGGCCGGACGCTCGATTTTCTGCTCCCCGAGATCGCGCGCGGCGGCAGCGATTTTCTCGAGCGCCTCGCGGTCAAGATCGACGACACGCATGTGGATCTGGCGGCGCACCAGACCTGGGGGCGCGCCAAGGGCGGCAATCGCGTCGCGGTGGAGATCGCCGTCAGCAAGGCCAAGCTCAATTGGCGCGACGGCTACATCGTCAGCATTCGCGACATCACCGAAAGACACCTCAGCGAAGAATCGATGCGCGAGAGCGAGGCCCGCTACCGCACCTTGGTGGAGCACGCGCCGGAGGTGATCGTGGTGTTCGACGTCGACAAGGGCACCTTCGTCGACGTCAACGACAATGCATGCCGCTTCTTCAAGATGCCCCGCGAGACATTGCTCGCCAGCGGTCCGGACAAGATCAGCCCCGCCCGCCAGCCCGACGGCACGCCCTCGTTCGGCCGGCCGCGCGGGTTCATCGAAGGCGCGCTGGCGGGCGACGCGCCCGTGTTCGAGTGGGCGCATTGCGATGCCGCCGGGCAGATCATGCCCTGCGAAGTGAGGTTCGTGCGCCTGCCGAGTTCGAATCTGCGGCTGATCCGCGCCAGCATCACCGACATCACCGAGCGCAAGCGCGCAGAAGCGATCGCGGCGGGCGAACGCCGGGTATTCGAAAAAATCGCCGCCAATGCGCCGCTGACCTCGGTGCTGGAGTCGATCTGCGAGCTGATCGAGCGCGTCATGGCGGAAAGCTATTGCGCGATCAACCTGTTGGACCACGAGCGGCAGGCATTGAATTTCGGGGTCGCGCCGCGTCTGCCGCGCGAATTCGTGGCGGCGATGGACACCGCGCCCATCGGCATCCGCTACGGTTCGTGCGCCGCCGCCGTGTATCTGGCGCGCCAGGTCACCGTCGCCGACATCGAGACGGATGCGCTGTGGGAGTTTCGGCGCGAAGCGGCGCAGCAGGCTTCGCTGCGGGCCGCTTGGTCCACGCCCATCGTCGCCTCGGACGGACGGATCGTCGGCACCTTTGCCGTCTATCGGCGCCAGCCGGGCATCCCTTTGGGCAGGGATCACGAGTTGATGTCGCGCATGGCGCAGATTGCCGGAATCGCCATCGAGCGCCGTGGCGCCGAGGACGCGTTGCGCAACAGCGAGTCGAAATTTCGCGGGCTGTTCGAAAGCATGATGGAAGGCGTGTACCAGACCTCGCGCGACGGCCGCATTCTCGTCGCCAATCCTGCCTTCGTGAATCTGATGGGCTACGGCTCGGCCGAGGAACTGTACCAGGTGCCCTTGGGGGCCCTGTATTGGTATCCCAGCGACCGCGAGACCTTCGTGCGGCGGGTGGAGAGCGAAGGCGAACTGCGCAACGAAGAGTACATTTTGCGCCGCAAGGACGGCTCCATGCTCGTGGTCATGGGCTCGAGCCGGGTGGTGCGCGACAAGCAGGGCCGGGTCACCGGTTACGAGGGCACGCTGACCGATATCACGGAACGCAAGAAGGCGGAAACGGCCGTATTCCAGGCCAAGGAGCGCGCCCAGGTCACCTTGCAATCGATCGGCGACGCGGTCATCACCACCGACTCCGAAGGGCGCATCGACTACATGAATCCGGTCGCCGAAAGCTTGACGGGTTGGGAGAACCGCGAAGCCCAGGCGCAGCTCATCGGCGACGTCTTGACCGTCGTCGATGAATCGTCGCGCGAGTCCACGGAAAGCCCGATCATGCGCTGTCTGCGCGAGGGACACGTGCTGGGCTTGAGCGAGCACACGGTACTGGTGAATCGCCGCGGCCAGGAGCTTGCCATCCAGGATTCGGCGGCGCCCATCCGCGATCGCGCCGGCAACCTCATCGGCGCCGTCATGGTGTTCCACGACGTGAGCAAGGAACGGCGGCTGCACCGGGCGCTGCACTACCAGGCGAGCCACGACGCCTTGACGGGATTGATCAATCGCCGCGAGTTCGAAAGCCGCCTGACCGTCGCGGTCGAGAACGCCCGGCAGGACGCGAACAGCCGCCACGCATTGCTGTACCTCGATTTGGATCAGTTCAAATTGGTCAACGACACCTGCGGACATCCGGCCGGCGACCAGCTGCTGAAGCAGATCACCGGGGTGCTGCAATCGCGGGTGCGACGGGGCGACACGCTGGCGCGTTTGGGCGGGGACGAGTTCGGCATATTGCTGCAGAGTTGTTCGCTGGATCAGGCGCTGCGCATCGCGGAGGGTCTGCGCCAGGCAATTCGCGATTTTCGCTTCATCTGGCAGGACGGCGTGCTCGAGGTGGGCGCGAGCATCGGGATCGTCGAAATCACCAACGAAACGCCGACCGTCGCCAATGTCATGAGCGCCGCCGACGTCGCCTGTTATTCGGCGAAGGACCTTGGGCGCAATCGCGTTCAACTCTACAAACCCGACGACGTGCCCGAGCGGCACCGCGAAATGCACTGGATCTCCAAACTGGCGCGGGCCTGCGATGAGAGCCGGTTTGAGCTGTTTTACCAGCCCATCGTTCCGATCGGCGCAACCACCAACGAGCGCGAGCACTTCGAGCTGATGCTGCGTCTGCGGGACGAGTCGGGTGCGCTGGTGACGCCGGCGGAATTCATTCCCGCCGCGGAACGCTACAACGTCATGCAATCGATCGACCGGTGGGTGGTTCGCCAGGCACTCGACCGGCTGGTGCATCGCATCGGGTCGGGCGTCAAGCCGTTCACGATTGCCGTCAATCTCTCGGGGACTTCGCTCAACGACGAGCACTTTCTCGAATACCTGATTGCCGAGCTCAGCAGCCACGAGCTGGTCGCCGGCGCGATGTGCTTCGAAATCACCGAAACCGCCGCCATCGCGAACCTGGGCAACGTGGTGTATTTCATGCGAGAGCTCAAGGCGCGCGGCTGCCACTTCGCGCTGGATGACTTCGGCTGCGGCCTGTCGTCGTTCATGTATTTGAAGACTCTGCCGGTCGACTATCTGAAGATCGACGGGCAATTCGTCGAGAACGTCACGCGCGATCCGGTCGATCGCAGCATGGTGGAGGCGATCGGCCAGGTAGGTCGCGCCATGGGCATTCAGACCATCGCCGAGCGGGTGGAATCTCCGGAGGTGCTGGCGGAGCTGGGCCGACTGGGAATCGGCTACGCGCAGGGGTTTCATATCGCCGAACCCCGCTCGACCAGGGAATTTGCCTATCTTCGCGAGCCGCCGAGAAGGCCATGAGGGTCTTCCCGGGTCTTCCCGGGACTTCCCGGGACTTCCCGGGACTTCCCGAGCTTGCCCTGCGCGGGTAGTCTTGCGCACGCATGATGGGCTTTGCGCTACAACCGAGAATCGAAAACGCGTGGATCAGGCTCGAGCCGCTCAACCTGAGCGATTTCGAAGCACTGTATGAAGTCGCCGCGGATCCCTTGATCTGGGAGCAGCACCCCAACAAAGACCGCTATCAACGCGAGGTGTTCGCCGTCTATTTTCGGGGCGCCATCGAGTCGGGCGGCGCCTTTCGCGTGATCGACAATGCGACCGGAACACTGATCGGCAGTTCCCGTTACTACGATCTGGATGAAGCCCGGCGCGTCGTCGCCATCGGCTACACCTTCATCGCCCGGAGCCATTGGGGCGGCCTGTACAATCGGGCGCTGAAAACCCTGATGCTCGAGCACGCCTTTCAGTTCGTCGACCGCGTGATCTTTCACATCGGCGTCGACAATCTGCGGTCGCGCAGAGCGATGGAAAAACTGGGCGGCGTGCACATCGGTGAGGAGGCGGTGAGCTACTACGGGGAACAATCCCGTCCGAACGCCGTTTATAAAATCGATCGGGCCGATTGGGCGTGGTTGAACCAGGCGCGCGCGGCCGGCTCTTAGCTGCGAGCTAAGAGGAGAATGCCGCGGCGCTAAAAGGAGAATCGGAGTCCGCCAAAATAGGAGCGGGGCATGGCCGGGCTCTGGAAGCGGTTGTCGACCCGAGGATCGTTCGCTTGCGCACCGGCGGGAATACCGGGAGCGCCCAGCCCGGTCGGATCGCTCAACAGACCAAAGGTGGAATATCGCTCGTCGAACAGGTTCTGCACATTGGCGAAGATCTCGAGTTGCTTGCCGATGCGATAGGAGGAACGCAGGCTCACCACGTGAAACCCCGGCAACTGCGGGATTTGATTGGACTCATCACGCCTGTAAAACGAACCGCTCACGGCTTCGAGCGAGGCGCCCACGGACCAACGCTGCCCCAGGGAGCGGTCGGCGCCGAGCTTGATGCGATTCTTCGGAATCAGCGGCAGCCGGTCTCCCGGAACCACTTGGATATTGCCGTTCTGATCCTGAAACGGATTCGACGGTGAATGCAGCAACAGCGGCGAGCGGAACGTGGCGTCGATGTGGCTGAACTGCGCGTATGCCGACCAGGGCTCTTGCCGGTAATTCAGGCCCGTCTCGAAACCCTGGCGGCGCGTGGAGCCGATATTCTGAAAGAAGCCCGTGCTGACGGAGGTCGCGATGCCGTAGATGTCGTCATGCGAATCTGTTCTGAACACGCCGGCGTTCCAGGACAGGTGTGCTTGACTCGAGGACATCGGCGCGCGGCCGCGCAGGCCGAGCTCGGTGGTATGCGCGACGACTTGCCGCAAAGCCGGCGGATCGCCGGCGAGGGTCGTGGGCAGCAGGCAGGGCCGCAGTGGGTCTGAACATTCGATCTCACTGGACGTGGGGGCGCGATTGTTGGTCGAATAGCCCGCGTAAGCCGTCGTGTCCGGCGCCAGCTTGTAGGCGGCTCCCACCGCGGGATTGAGGTGAGTAAATCGGCTGTGGCCGTCGAGGTTGGCGCCGCGCTGATCCGACAAATCGACTCTCGTGATGTTGTACCGGGCGCTGGCCGTGACGGACATCCGGGAGCTCACGTCGAGAGTATCGGTGGCGTAGAAGCCGTAATACTTGTTGTTCGCGTTCAATTTCACCGGAGTGGCGGAGATCGGACGGCCATTCGATTCAACGGTGTCCTCCGGCGTGTCGACGAACAAACCGGACGGCAAAACGAACAGCGCCGAATTGAGGAGCCCGACCTCCGTGCCGGAGAAGAAATTCGTCCGCGCCACATCCAGGGCGGCACCCGCCGCGAACTGATTGCCGTGATCGAATACGCGGCGGCTGCTCGTCAATTGCACCGACCCGCCCCAGCCCTGCGAATCGATGGCCTCGCCGTCGTTCTGGCCGATGATGAGCGCTCCGCCGTTCGAAATGTCGGGGATGAGACCCCCGGTCATATTGACGAGCGGGGTCACGCCGTCGCTCTGGCACAACGAGCCCGCGCCGGCGCCGGTGCACGCCCTGTAAGCCGAGCCGTCGCCGTTGGCGACGGTTTGCCTGAGTTCGCGCGAGTACAGCACGCCTTGGACGGCGAACGCGCCGCTGAGCGCGTAGGACGCGTTGAGCGTTACGAAATTCAAGTCATCGATGGTGCTTTGCGGGCCGGTGAAAACGTTCTGCGTGCTGAGGGCGAGGGACTGTACGGGCGCGGCGCCCTGGCCATACAGGGCGTTGTCCGCCCGGGCGTAGCTCAAGTCGATGGCCGCCGCGCCTTCATGGAGGCTCAACGCCACGTAGTACTGGTGCACGGAATCCTTGGTGAACAGCCGCCAGCCGTCCTGGTTCAAAACGCGGGCAGCGGAATAAAATCCAAGGCCGCCGCTGTTGAAGCCGAATTCCGCCGCGCCCGCCCGCTGGTTGAACGATCCTCCGGTCAGTTGCCCATCGGTCCCTTGGAACGTGAAGCCGTTTTTCATGGTAACGGCGATGGCGCCCCCCAGGGCATTGAGGCCGTACAAAGGATTGGAACTCACGATGTCGATGCGGTTGATGGCGATGTCCGGGAATAAATCCCAGTTGACGGTGTCGCCGAAGGCCTCGTTGATGCGCACCCCGTTCTGGTATATGGCCAATCCCTGTGGGGTCCCGAGAACGGGCGAGGCGACGAAACCACGATACAGAATGTCCGGTTGAAACGGATCGTCGAGGGTGTCGCTGATATTCACGCTGCCAAGGCGGGCGCTCAAGGCGCGGGCGTAGCTCGAACTGCCGTCCTGTCTCAAGTCCGCGGCGGACAGGCTTTGGACGTTGCCGGGCACGCTGTCGGCATCGATCTTGAGTCCCGGCACGGGTGTGCCCACGACCCACACATCCGGCAGCGCCGGGGAGGGCGGTAGCGCTTCCTCGACCGCGCTCGCGCTCCTCCATCCGCCGACGCTCGACAGCGCGATCCCGACGATGGGCAGCGCACGGCGGGGGGCTCGACAATGGTGGCACGGATTGAACACGCCAAACATTATGAGCCATACAGTACACGGGCAACCCTCAACACTGGATTTACGATTGCTCCACCGACGCGTAAAGTTTCGCCATGACGCGAAACTTCATGGGTCACCAGCCCTTCAAGGGGCGAGGCGCAGCCTCGAATCCCGCCGTGCGATTCGATGCATTGACGAAAGAGCAATGGCACGACGGGTGGTATGAGGACGAGATTGTCGAGCACATCAGCGAAACGGTTCTCCCCGACCGTGCCCGCAGCGTCATAACCAGCAATGATTCACCCGATGTCGGGTTCGAACGATCGATCAACCCCTACCGCGGATGCAGCCACGGCTGCGTATACTGTTTCGCGCGTCCGACCCACGCCTATTTGGGACTGTCGCCGGGCTTGGACTTTGAAACGAAGCTGTTCTACAAGGCCGATGCGGTCAAGCTCCTGGAAGCCGAGCTTTCAAAGCCGAAGTATGTCTGTAAACCCATCGCACTGGGTATCAACACCGACGGGTACCAGCCGCTGGAGAAGCGCCTCGAAATTACGCGCGGCATTCTCGCCGTACTGGCGCGCTGCCGGCACCCGGTCAGCATCGTCACCAAGAGCGCGCTCATCGTGCGCGACATCGATTTGTTGACGGAACTCGCCCAAAACCGGCTGGTGTCGGTGATGCTCAGCATCACGTCCCTGACCAACGACATCAAACGGACGCTCGAGCCGCGCGCGGCCTCGCGGGAGGCCCGCCTGCGCGTGATCCGGCAACTGAGCAGCGCGGGAATTCCCGTGGGCGTGCTGGTCGCGCCGGTGATCCCCGCCATCACGGACCACGAAATGGAAGATATTCTGGCGGCCGCCGCTCAGGCCGGCGCCACCAGCGCCGGCTATGTCTTGCTGCGTCTTCCCCACGAGGTGAAAATCTTGTTTCGCGAGTGGCTGTCGGAACACCACCCCGATCGCGCCAAACACGTGATGTCCCTGATCAGCCAAACGCGCGGCGGCAAGGACTACGACGCCAAGTTCGGCCAGCGCATGAGCGGCACCGGACCTTTCGCCGATTTGCTGCGTATGCGATTCGGGCTGGCGCAGCGCAAGTACGGCCTCGAGCACGCGGACGGAAGGCACGAGCTCGCCACCGACCTGTTCCGCCCGCCGGCACCCGATCAGCCTCAGTTGACGCTCGGCTTCTAAAGCGATGGCTACGATCGGTACCGAACGGGTGTTGACCGTGCACCACTGGAATGAGACGGTGTTCAGCTTCACGACGACCCGCGATCGAAGCCTGCGATTCGAGAACGGGCATTTCATCATGCTCGGGCTGCGCATCGACGGAAAGCCGCTGATGCGGGCATACAGCATCGCAAGCGCAAATCACGAAGAATTTCTGGAATTCCTCAGCATCAAGGTCGCCGACGGACCGCTCACGTCGCGGCTGCAAAACATAAAGCCCGGTGAGGAAGTCCTCGTCAGCCGCAAGCCGACCGGCACGCTGCTGCTGCACGATTTGAAGCCGGGCAAGCGCTTGTATCTATTGAGCTCAGGGACCGGACTCGCGCCGTTCATGAGCTTGATCAAGGATCCGGTGGTCTATGAGCGTTTCGAGAAAATCATCCTGGTGCATGGTGTGCGCTATCGCAGCGAGCTTGCCTATCGGGATTTCATCGAGTGGGACCTGACGCACCATGAATATTTGGGCGAACTGGTCAGAAAGCAGCTGGTGTATTTTCCGACCGTCACCCGGGAGCGTTTTCGCTATCAAGGGCGCGTCACCGAACTGATCGACACGGGCAAACTCTTTCAGGACACGGGAATGCCGCCGCTCGATCCCGCCCATGACCGGATCATGATTTGCGGCAGCCCGGCGATGCTGGCGGATTTGTCGGCGCTGCTCGATGAGCGCGGTTTCCAGATTTCCCCGCATGTGGGCGAGCCCGGCGATTATGTGATCGAGCGCTCGTTCGTCGCCCGGTAAGCTGCAGTTTGCCTCCCGCCTGCCGATATGCAGGGAGTGCTAATGACTGCCCTGTGGGTGTTGAGTGTCGCGGCGGCCGCATTGGCCGCCTGGCTCATCGCCAATGGGCGCTCCCGGCGCGCCGCCGCTCTCAAACAGCTGGAGAAGTTGCAAGGCGTCGAGCGCTGTCTCGCCGCCGCGGGTGTCGGAACCTTCATCGCCCATCCACAGCGGAGGGTCATGGATTGCTCTCGCGCCGGCCTGCAGTTGCTCGGCCTGCCGCCCGAACACGGGCCGGTGAGCTTCGACTACTGGGCCGGACTCATTCACCCCGATGATCGCGAGAACGTCGTTTCCCGCATTCTGCACGCCATCAAGCAGGGCGAGAGTTACTCGTTCGACTATCGGCTGACTCCCGAGCCGGGTCGCACGCTCTGGGTGCGCACGCACGGGCAACCCGCACAATTGCCCGACGGCGAGAGCATCGTGTACGTCGCCCTGCTCAATGTTACCGGCATAAAACACCTCGAGCACGAGGTGATGGCGCGCGACGCCAGGCTGCGCGACGTATCGAATGCCGCGCGATTTTACATGTGGGAACTCGATCTCGAGCGCGGGGAATACACACTCGATCGCCCCAGCGCAACCTCGGCCACGGTTGGCCGGGCGCGCAACGAAACCTATGTGGTCAGCGTCGAACAGACCTTCGCCAACCATCACCCCGAGGATCGGCATATTATCCGCGAGATGATCGAGCGGATTCGAACGACGGACGTTCCCTACGAAGTCGAAGCCCGGGTGATGCATCCCGATGGGACTTACCATTGGATGCTCGCGCAGGGAAAATCCGCCAAGGATGGGGAGCGGCGCTACGTCCGCGGCATCATCCAGGACATCGATGCGCGCAAGCAGGCCGCGCTGCGCCTGCAGGCGGCGACCCGGGCGGCGGACGCCGCGAATCACGCCAAGAGCGAATTTCTGGCCAACATGAGCCATGAAATCAGGACGCCGATGAACGGCGTGATCGGCATGGCCGATCTCCTTCTCGATACCCGATTGAATCAAGAGCAGCGCGACTACGCGCAAACCGCGCGCGACAGCGCCTGCGCACTGCTGACCGTGATCAACGACATCCTGGATTTTTCCAAGGTCGAAGCGGGGAAGCTCGAGATCGAATCCATCGACATGGATTTGCGCGACACGTTCGAGGACGCGGCGCGCATTTTGGCCACTCAGGCCCACCCGAAAGGTCTGCAAGTGACCGCCCTGATCGATCCCACGCTGCCGTCGATGGTCAAGGGGGATGCGGGGCGCCTGCGGCAGATACTGCTGAACCTCGGCGGCAACGCGGTGAAGTTCACGCAACGCGGGGAAATCGCCATCGGCGTGAGGGTCGTTGCGCGCGACGAGCTGGGTACCACCGTTCGCTGCGAGGTCCGGGACACCGGCGTGGGAATCCCGGCAGCGGGAATCAGCACGTTGTTCAGGCCCTTTTCGCAGGTGGATGCTTCGACCACGCGCAAATTCGGCGGGACGGGGCTCGGGCTCTCCATCGTCAAGCGTCTGGTCGAACTCATGGGCGGGGAATCCGGAGTACGGAGCACCGAAGGGGAGGGTTCGACATTCTGGTTCACCGCTCGCTTCGGCGCATCGACGGCGGCGAACGAGAGCAGGCCGCCGCTGCCGGCCGAAATACAGGGACGGCGGGTCATCATGGTCGATGACAATGCGACCAACCGCAAAGTGCTGTTGGCTCAGCTGGAATTGCTGGGCGCGGAGGCAGAGCCTGCGGCCTCGGCGGGTGAAGCGCTCGCCCTCATGCGCGCAGCCGTCGCGGCGGGCCGGCCGTTCGACGTCGCGTTGCTCGATCATCAAATGCCCGCGTGTGATGGGGAAGAACTGGGGCAAATCATCGGCGGCGACGCCGCGTTCGAGTCGACCCGGCTGGTGCTCCTGACCTCGTCCGGGCAGCGCAGCGACGGCGAGCATTTCGCAAGACGCGGCTTCGCAGGTTACCTGCTCAAACCCGTGACCCAGCGCGACTTGATGAGGTGTCTCATGCTGTGCCTTGGCGCACCCGCAGAGGACTGGCGCATGCAATCACAACCCATCATCACCGCCCAGTTGCTGCAAGCCCGGCGCACTCGGCAAGGAAGTCGCATCCTGCTGGCCGACGACAACGTGGTGAACCAGAAAGTGGCTTGCCGCATGCTGCAGAAACTCGGCTTTACGGTGGACGTCGTGCCGGACGGCGGGGAGGCTGTTCGAGCGTGGCAAGCGGGAGGTTACGCTCTGATTCTCATGGACTGCCAGATGCCCGAAGTCGATGGCTACGAAGCCGCACGCCGGATTCGCGCGCTCGAAGGCGGCACTGTGCGGATTCCCATCATCGCGCTGACGGCCCATGCGATGAAAGGTGCGGGGGACCAGTGCAGGAGCGCAGGCATGGATGAGCATCTGACCAAGCCGATCGACCGTGTGCGCCTGGAAGCGTGTCTCGCGCGATTTCTGAACAATGACGCGAGCGATGCCGCAAAGGTCGGCGCCTAAAGTCCGCCCCTTCTGCCGCGATATCCATAGACGAGGAAGGCGACCACCAGGACGGCGATGATCAAACCGACCGGACCGATTCCCCAGCCCGCGCCCATGCCCCAGTACAGGCCTCCGCCGCCGCCAAACAACAGCAGCAGTACTACCAACACAATCAGCAGATCCATGTTCCTCTCCTGCGGCGACGAAGTTCCATCGGCTCCCATTGGAGCATGCGCAGACTATGCGGTCTGTACGCTGGCGAACCCCTCGCTCACGCGTGCGCCCAACAGGCCCTTGAGTTCATCGCCCGAGATCACCTCGCGCTCCAGCAGCCGCTGCGCCAGGGTATCGAGTTGCGCACGATTGGCCTTGAGCAGCTGCCGGCAGGTCGCCTGCGCCTGCTCCAGCAGCACGCGCGCTTCGCGCAGCACGGCGGCCTGAATGTCCGGTCCAAGAAGTTCCTTGGGTACGCCGGCCACGCTCAACAGGCCGAACGCATCGGAGAAGCCGAGCGAGCCGACCATGTTGATCGCGAGTTCCGAGGCGCGCTTGAGGTCGTCGGAGGCGCCGGTGGAGACGCTTTCGAAGACCAGCAACTCCGCTTCGCGCCCGGCCAGCATCATCGCCAACCGGCCGGTGAGTTCGGATTGCTTGTAGAGCGGATCCTCGGTGTCGCGGGTGATGTAGGTGACGCCGAGCGCCCGCCCGCGCGGCTCGATTGTCACGCGCTCGACGATACCCGCGTTGAGCCAATGTCCCACCAGTGCGTGGCCCGACTCGTGGTACGCCAGACGGTCTCTCAAGCTCTGCGTGAACAGGTCCTTGACCGCCGAGACCTCACCGCCCAGCTGATGGGTCTCGATCGCGCGCAAGAAATGTTCGGTTCCCACCCGCGGCGCGCGGGCCTCCGCCGCCGTGGACGCAGCCTTGTTCACGGTGTTGGCGATATCGGCCGGCGACATGCCGGCCGTCATGCGCGCCAAGACCGACGTGTCGGCGCATCCGTCGTGCGCCAACTTGCCGATATACAGGTCGAACAGCTTTTGACGCTCCCACAGCGTGGGCAGCGTCAGGCGCACCAGCATGTCGAAGCGGCCGGGCCGCCGCATCGCCTCGTCGATATTGTCTTCATGATTGGTGGCCGCCACCACCACCACGTTGTCGAGCGCCTCGAACCCGTCCATCTCCACCAGCACCCGGTTGATGATGCGATTGAGCTCCGATTCGGCCCCGCCCATGTCGCCGCTGCGGCTGCGTTTGCCGATGCCGTCCACCTCATCGATGAACAATACGCAGGGCGCGCTCTTGCGCGCCAGTTTGAACAGCGCTTTGACCTTGTTCACGCCGGCACCGTAGAACGTCGCCGTAAAGTACGAGCCGTCGACCGAAATGAAGTTGGCCTTGCTCTCTCCGGCCAGGGCCTTCGCGAGCAGCGTCTTGCCGGTGCCGGGGGGGCCGACGAGCAATACGCCCCGTGGCGCCACGGCGCCGAGCTTTGCGTAGTGCGCCGGGTCCTGCATGAACGCTTTGACGCGATTCAGGGCGGCCTTTGCCTCTTCCTGGCCGACGGCATCCAAAAATTGGGTTTTGGGCCGGGCAGCCAGCCGGGAAGCGGCTCCGCCCGTGCCGCCTTGCAGCTTGACGAGCGCGAAGAGAGCGCCGACCACCGCGGCCGCCAGCAGCACGGGCGACAGCAGGAAGGTGAGGATGTCCAATAACCGGCGGCTCGCGGTTCGTGGGTCGACTTCGACGCGTACCAGGGCGAAGCCCGCCTCTGCGCTCTTGTCTCCGAGCGCATCGAGCACGGTTCCCGCGCAGCCCAGCATGGTGCACCCCGGCACAATGGTGCTGCCCTTCGCGCCGCCTTTCAGCGTGTAGAGCACGAGGCCGGGTTGGGCGCTGTCCAAGCCCACTGCCGACAGATTGCCGGCATGCAGCGCCTGGCGAAATTCCGCCACGCTTTGTTGGTGAGCCAGCCATCCATCCGGCGCCTTCTCGAATTGCAAAGCCTGCGGGCTCTTGCGGGCGTTTCCTTCCCGGGCAGCCTCTCTCGTCAGGTAAATGACCCCCAGCACCAGAAACACCGCCGCGAGCAGCGCGATGGAAACCCGATAGTTCGAACGAGCGCGCCGCAGCAGTTTCTTGAGCATCGAGTCATTTATACGTGAGGAACGAGGCAAACTTTCGACGCCATTTCACATATTCACGACGGCAGCCGGCGGGCGCCCGGCAAGGCGCTGCTCGATGACCGATAGACAAAACGAATTGATATCGCGAAAGCTATCGGTGGCCCACCTTCACGTTGCTTCTCTGAGCTTGCCGGGGGATTTGAAATGTATATACTATGGCTATACACCGTATTCACGTTTCTGGGGCCGTCATGTCCGGACAATCCGTTTTGAAATGGGGCAACAGCCTCGCGTTCCGTATCCCGGCCGCCATCGCCAAGCAAATGGCCTTGAACGTCGGAGCGCAAGTGGAGTTTCATTTCGATGGTGAGAAGTTGATCATCGAAAAATCCGATGAAGTCTCCCCCTTCAGCCATCGCGATCTGGTGAGGGCTTTGAAGCGGGCCAAGCGACAGCGTCCGGAGAAGGTCGACTTCGGTGCGCCTCGAGGCAAGGAGATTCTTTAAGGGGAGCGCCGATGGCCATCGCGCCAGGGGATATTCTGGAGATCGACGCAGAGGCCGCAGTCGGTCATGAGCAACGAGGGCGACGCCCGGCGCTGGTGGTGTCCGTCGAAGCGCTGCAGAGCACCTTGGGTCTTGCCATGGTCTGTGCCGTCACGACCCATGGCGGGCGCTCCGACGGCGCCCGCAACGATTTAGAAGTGCCCATCCCGCGCGGGCTCAGCATCGAGGGGGTCGTGCTTCCTCACCAAATGCGTACGATCGACTTGAAGGCGCGTAACTCCAAGAAGCTGTGCACCGTGCCGCGAGCGACACTCCAGGCCACGCGCTCGCGCTTGAAGACGCTACTCGGACTCTAGCACGAGCGCACGGCGCGCTCGATAGAGCGCAGCCACAGTCTGCATGCCAAGACACGAACGATAATGAGCACGAAGAGACCCGTGGCCAAAAGCAATTGGAAATCATCTTTGGGGTTCCAACCAGCACGATCGGGACCATTGCTGGTGCGGTCGTCAAACAGATTGAAATCGACCGCACTGCCGTGCCAAATGCCGTTGATAATACCGATACTCTGCCTGACGCCGATGACAACATAGAGCAGCAAGTACACGATGCGCGAGAGGTGGCGGGACAATTCGCGAATGTCGGTCGGCAGCATGCCGGGCGAATGCCTGACGCGCCATTGATACCGGACGAGCACCAGGCCGCAAAGCAGCAATCCAAACAACGCGTGGATATTGATCCACGATTCCAGTATTTGCCTGAGCCACGAACCGTCGAGCAAGCTCAGAACTCCGATCACCACAGCGAGTAGCGCCGCGCATCCATAGAGGCCTCTGAGCATTCTCTGCCGGGAATACGCGTGGGCAATCGAGTTGAAGGAGGGTTCGGCTCGTTCGGCCATTCTGTACTCCCAACACAAAGGTCGGATCAATCCGCTTTCGATAGGGCGACGTGACGCTGCTTCCCAGCGTGCGCACATGACCGGCGGCCAGCGCACACAAATGTCACTTTGCGGTACAAAGTATAGTATTCGGAAACGAAAGGTAAGCGCCATACTTGCCACTGCAAAGTATTGTCAAGGTGGCAGCATCAGCGGCGACGCCGGCTTTGAACTCGAAACCCACGCGGTGGCGGCCGCGAGTGAGTGCGGAAGAAATAAAATGCGCTGCCGGAGTGCCGCAGCTCTTCGAGCGCGGCGATCTGCTGAATCATGAATCCTTCGAAACTGTTGCCGCGCGCGGGAGAGGTGCTTTTCGTAAGCCTTTTATCTAGCCTGACTCATGCAATACGAGAACGTTAGTAGTCGGCTGTCAACCGGTTTGATACGATAAATGTATGAATGATCGATTTGAGTCCCTGCAGCTCTTCGTACGGGTAGCAAGGACGGGCAGCTTCTCGGTGGCCGGTCGTGAGCTGGGGATGACCCAGCCCACCGCCTCGCGCACTCTCGCTGCTCTGGAGAAAAAGGTGGGAACGGCGCTTTTCACGCGCACCACTCGCGCGGTGACGCTCACGGAAGCAGGGGTCGATTACCTGGCACGCGTGGAGGTTATTCTAGCCTTTCTTGATGAGGCGGATCACGCCGCGCGTGGCACCGGGGAGCTGCGGGGCATTCTTCGTGTTGCGGCCTCGACCTCATTCGCCGTTCGCACGGTGATACCTCGCCTGCAAGCTTTCAAAGACAAGCACCCGCAGCTTCGGCTTGAATTCGTCTTGAACGATGAAAAGCAGGATCTGATCGGCGAGGGTGTGGATGTCGCGCTGCGGATCGGTGCGCTGACGGATTCGCTGACCTGGACTGCAAAAAAGGTCGGTGTAGTGAGACGCGTACTGGCGGCATCTCCTGCTTACCTTGAGCGAGCGGGGACGCCCACTTCTCCCGCAGAACTACCGCGGCATTCGATCATCGCAGGTCCCGCTGGGCGCGGAATGGAGGGCTGGGCCTTCACGAAGTATGGCAAGACAACTTCCGTGCGCGTGGAAGGCCGGCTGCTACTGAATGGAGGCGAGGGCGCGACGGCTGCCGCCGTGGCAGGACTTGGCATCATCTCCGCCGGCGAGCTTGGCATGCTCAGAGAGTTTCAGAGTGGCCAGCTCGTGCGAGTGCTCCCTGAGTGGAAGATGGGCAGTGCCGACATCAATGTCGTATTACCCGCGGGCCGGGCTGCCAAGCCCTCGGCACGCGCTTTCTCTGACTTCATAAGCGCTGAGATTCGAAAGCAACAGGCGCTGTTGGACTAGCCGATCCCGGCCCTTTTCATTCAGAAACTGCATTTCTTCCAGACGGCTTTTCCGGCTACAGAAAGCCCCTAAAAACCACCATAGTTCCCTACAGGCCGGCGAGAAACCTCTCGGCGGTACAGGAGATAGTTGGTGAGCCTTCAGCAAGAACGTGATGCGTTAACTGCAAGAATCGCTGCGAACGAAAATGTTCCGCGGCGGGTCCGTCGCGCAGTTGACGATCACAACGGCGCGAGCGTGAGCTTGAGTCTGCTGCTCGCGCGCGGAAATCATCTCGGCTTCCCAAGTCTCATCGATGCCGATGGGCAGGTCGCAGCTGACTTTCTCCCGGGCGCTCGTGCCCAACCCAACCCTGACTTCAAGGATCTATGACCATGTCCAATTACAAACTCGATCTCTCCAAGGAATTCGCTGGTAAGCGCGCGCTCATCACCGGCGGGTCTCGCGGCATTGGCGCCGCTGTTGCCGAGCGCCTGCTGGCAGGTGGCGCCACCGTTGTCGTGACGGCGCGCAATACATACGCCGAGACCCCGAAGGGCGCAACTTTCATTGCCGGCGACATCCGCACGCTGGCCGGTGCGCAGAAGGTCGCGAAGGACGCGATTTCGAAGCTCGGCGGCCTGGATATCCTCGTCAATAGCGCAGGCGCTGCGCGGGTAATTCTGCCCTCATCGGCTGCGATCTCGGACGAGGAGTGGGTCGACAGCCTCAACATCAATTTCCTGTCTGCTCTTCGCGTCACTTACGCGTCGGTCGGTGAGCTCATCAAGACCAAAGGCTCGATTGTGAACGTCACTGCTGGTGGCCGCATTGCCTTCGCTGGCCCGATGGCTCACTACGGCGCTGCCAAAGCTGCGCTCAACAACTGGACCGAAGCGCTCGCGAAGGAACTCGCCCCGCAGGGCGTGCGCGTGAACATCGTGACCCCAGGTCCGATCGTCACCCCGGGCGGCGACGAAGTGCGCAAGACCATTACCTCCGCGATGGGCATTACCGATCGGCAGTTCTTCGCGACCGTGCCCCTGGAAGGTCGTGCGGGTAAGCCGGAAGACCTGGCCGAGGCGATCGCGTTCCTCGTCTCGCCGCGTGCCAGCTACATCACCGGCGACAACCTCTTCGTCAGCGGTGGCTGGGGCTCGCTGTCCGCGATGTAACCCGACGTATTCGAACAATTCGCGCGACTTCGTGGAGATTTGATAAGCCCGCTCGAACAGGCGACTGGTGGTTTGGCCGACGAAAAGGCGCCAGCACGGAAAGCGCATTGTTGCCATACCGCACCCGGAGGAGACAAGGTATCCTTGTCTCCTTTACGTCTCCTCCGCAACCCATAAACTCGCACGAATACGCAGAAATCCCGCAGCAACACGCCGTATGGAAAACGCTGGAAAAATAGGCATTTCTTCCGATAAACGCGGGGTCTCGATCGACCGGCGGCTGTCGGTTGCGCCCATGATGGACTGGACGGACTGCCACTGCCGGTACGTGCACCGGCTTTTCTCGCCGCATGCCATGCTGTACACGGAAATGATCGTATCGACCGCCCTGGTGCGCGGCGATGCGCGCCGGCTGCTGGAACACCATCCGGCGGAGCATCCGGTGGCATTGCAATTGGGCGGCTGCGATCCCAAGGAACTCGCGGCCGCCACGCGCATCGGCACGGCCGCGCGCTTCGCGGAGATCAATCTGAACGTGGGCTGTCCCAGCGACCGGGTCAAGAACGGCTCGTTCGGCGCCTGCCTCATGCTCAAACCCGCACTGGTCGCCGATTGCGTGCGGGCGATCAGGGACTCGACGTCGTTGCCCGTCACCGTCAAATGCCGCATCGGCATCGATGACCGCGACGACTATGAGTTCTTTGCCGCCTTCGCCGACGCGGTCGCAGACGTCGGAATCGATGCGCTCATCGTGCACGCCCGCGCCGCTCTCCTGAGCGGCCTGTCTCCCAAGGAGAACCGGGAGATTCCGCCGCTGAAGTACGATTACGTGCACAAGCTCAAGCAGCAGCGCCCGGCGTTGGTCGTGATATTGAACGGCGGCCTGACCCAGGTGGAGCAGATTCGCGGCCATGTGGGGGCGGGGATCGACGGCGTCATGCTCGGCCGCGCGGTCTACCATCGTCCGGCCCTGCTCGCTGAATTGGAGCGGGCCATGATCGATCCGACGTGGCAGGTTCCGGAGCCCCAGGAGATCATCGAGCGCGTCGTCGCCTACGCCAAGATTTGCGCGCGGCGCGGGATCCGCCTGCATTCGATCACGCGGCACATGCACGGTTTGATGGCCGGACGCGAGGGTGCGCGCGCGTGGCGCCGGTTCCTCTCGGAGGTCGCCGCACGCCCGGACTCGGTGCCTGAAACGCTGTATACGGCGCTTCCCATACTGAATCAGGGGATTGCCGCGTAAACGACTGAAGGCGCCGCCCCCGCATTAAGTATAATGGCGTTGGAATGGGCAAAGAAATAGAAGTCGCCATCGTATTCGCCGATGTGGTCGGCAGCACCAAACTCTACGAACTGCTGGGGGATACGCGTGCGCGCGACATGGTCGGCATCTGCATCGAAGTGATGCGGGCGGCGACCGACCAGAATCACGGCACGGTCATCAAGACCATGGGGGATGAGGTCATGTCGACCTTCCCGACCGCGGACGATGCGCTCAATGCCGCCGCCCAGATGCAGAAGCAAATCGTCCTGCATCCCCAGCTCAAAGTCGACGAACAGACCGTGGCCATCCGCATCGGCTGCAACTTCGGCGCCGTGGTGCTGGAGAACCGCGATATCTTTGGCTCAGCCGTGCACACGGCGAATCGCATGACCAGCCAGGCCAAGGCCGGCCAGATCATCACCACGGCGACCATGGTTGAGCGCTTGTCGAGCGACTGGCGCGCCTCCGTGCGCCAGATCGACATCGCCACATTGAAGGGACGCAGCAGCGAAGTGGCGTTGTTCGAGGTGCTGTGGCAGACCGAGGACATCACCAGCATGGTGCCCTCGATCGCCATCAACGCGCGTGAGCGTGAAAAGAGCCAGCGGCTGCGCCTGCGGTATCAGGGACAGGAGGTCCTGGTCGACGACGGCCGCGCCAATATCACCATGGGCCGCGCCGAAGAAAATGACCTGGTCGTGAAAGGCAACCTCATCTCGCGCCTGCATGCGCGCGTCGAGGTCAACCGCAATAAATTCATGCTGATCGATCAGAGTACGAACGGCACTTTCGTGGTGGGAAAGGACGGCGAGGAAGCCTTCGTGCGGCGCGATTCCATGCAGCTGCGCGGCGAAGGGCTGATCGGCCTCGGCAAGGCGCCGGACAGCAATTCATCCCAGGTGATTCGCTATGCCTGCGAGGAGTGAAGCCTCTCGATCGCGCCCTTGAGTTCCGCCTTCAGCGACTGCGGCACCCGGGCGCCGAATTCGCCCAGATATTGGTCGATGCCGGCAAATTCCTCCCGCCACAGCGAAGGAATCACGGTCAGGAGCTCATCGATCGCACCCGGCGCAATGTCGAGATCCTGAAGATCCAAATCGGCCGGGTTGGGCAGATGGCCGATCGCCGTGTCGCGCGCCTGGGCGCTGCCCTTGCATCGATCGATGATCCAGCGCAACACCCGTAAGTTCTCGCCAAAGCCCGGCCATAGATACTTGCCGGCCTGATTCTGGCGGAACCAATTGACATGAAAAATCTGCGGCGGCGATTTGAGCTTTGCGCCGACGTTGATCCAGTGCGCCCAATAGTCCCCGAAGTTGTAGCCGGCGAAGGGTTTCATCGCCATGGGGTCGCGGCGTACGACGCCCACCGCGTCCGTGGCCGCCGCGGTCGTCTCCGAGGCGACTCCGGCACCCACCAGCACACCGTGCAGCCAATTGCGCGCTTGATACACCAGCGGCGCGAGCGCGCGGCGCCGGCCGCCGAACACGATGGCGGAAATCGGCACGCCGCCGGGCGCGTCCGCCATCTTCGAGTAGCTGGGATTCTGTTTGGCCGCCACCGTGAACCGGGAATTCGGGTGCGCCGCCGGTCCGTTGGCAGGATCGTAGGGCCGTCCCTGCCAGTCCGTGACCGGCCTGCCCTCCGTCAAGCCTTCCCACCATGGCTGATTGGACGCGGTGAGTCCGACGTTGGTGAATATGGTGTCGTGATGAATCATGTCGAAGGCATTGTGATTGGTTTTGGCATTGGTGCCGGGCACGACGCCGAAGTACCCGGACTCCGGGTTGATGGCATACAGCCGGCCGTCCTTGCCCGGGTGCAGCCACGCGATATCGTCGCCGACCGTCCAGATCTTCCAGCCCTGGTAGCTCGCGGGGGGGATCAGCATGGCCAGATTGGTCTTGCCGCAGGCGGAGGGGAAGGCGCACGCCAGATAGTGAATTTCCCCCCGCGGATTCTCGATGCCGACAATGAGCATGTGCTCGGCCAGCCACCCTTCGGTGCGCGCCTGCCAGCTGGCGATGCGCAGGGCGTGACACTTCTTGCCGAGCAGGGCATTGCCGCCGTAGCCGGAGCCGAAGCTCTTGATGGAAAGCTCCTCGGGGAAATGCATGATGAAGCGGCGTTTGGGATCAAGATCGCCGGTGGAATGCAGTCCTCTCACGAACTTGCCGTCGCGCGTGATGCGCTCGAGCGCCTTCTGCCCCATGCGCGTCATGAGCTGCATGTTGAGCACCACGTAGGCGCTGTCGGTGATTTCGACGCCGCAGCGCGAAAACGGCGATTCGATGGGTCCCATGCAGTACGGAACGACGTACATGGTGCGTCCCTGCATGCAGCCGGCAAACAAGGCATCCATCTGCGCGTGGGCTTGCGCGGGAGCGATCCAGTGGTTATTCGGGCCCGCGTCGTCCTGGTTCCTGGTGCACACAAAGGTGAGATGCTCGACTCTCGCGACATCGGAAGGGTGCGAGCGGGACAGCACACAGCGGGGAAAGCTCTGCGGGTCGAGCGCCAGCAGCTCTTTGGAGGCGATCAGCTCCCGTTGCAGCAGGTGAAACTCTGCGTCGCTGCCGTCGCACCAATAGATGTGGTCCGGCTGCGTGAGCTTCGCCACCTCGTCGACCCAAGCCGACACGTCGCGGTTCAAGGACGCTAGTGAAGTGACGTGCTGGGGTGCGGTGGCCATGGCGGGTCCTTACGCTTGAGCATTCTTGGACTCCAGAGGATGACAGATGCGTGAGGCAGCCGCCAAGCCTTCTGTGCGGCGCCGCCGGGCGGCGATTTAATGCTCGGTATAAGTAATTGATTATTAATAGTTTATAATGGGTCGAACCTATGGATATACAGACATCAAAGTGCAAGGGCAGCGGCGTGTTCTTGGCGCTGTTGCTGGCCTCGATCGCGGCGGCCCAAGACACTGCGGATCCCATTTCGATCAAGGCCATCGCCGAGGTTGAATCGAAGACCACGGAGCGCGGAAGGGAAGTCGTGAAGCTCGTCGCGGCCGATCGAGTGGTGCCGGGCGACCGCGTCATCTACACGCTCGAGGTGCGCAACACCGGTGCGAACGCGGTGGCGGCGCCGACCGTCACCCATCCCGTCCCTGAACACATGCTGTATATCGCGGATACGGCGGTAGGGCCCGGCGCCGAGGTGAGTTATTCGGTCGACGGCGGCCGCAGCTTCGATCGCGCCGAGAATCTCAAAGTGCCGGGGGAGGACGGCCGGATGCGCCCCGCCGTCGCCGCGGATTACACCGACATCCGCTGGCAACTGAAGAATAGTTTGAAAGCCAATTCGACGGCGTTTGTGCGTTTTCGCGCGCTGGTCAAATAGTCGGGTTCAAAACATCGTAGGCTTGCCGCATGAACAGCGACTACAACGATGTCTTCAACCTCGATGGGCCGCTGGCGCGAGCGCTGCCGGGTTACGCGTATCGTCCCGAGCAGGCCGCCATGGCGAAGGCCGTTGGCCTGGCGCTGGCGCGTCTCGAACCCTTGATTGTCGAAGCCGGCACCGGCACGGGCAAGACCTTTGCCTACTTGGTTCCGGCGCTGCTGTCGGGGCACAGTGTCATCATCTCCACCGGCACGCGCACCCTGCAGGATCAGCTGTTTCGCCGAGACGTGCCGCTCTTGGCCCGAGCCCTGGGGTTGCCGGCGAAAATTGCCTTGCTCAAGGGCCGGGCCAACTATCTTTGCCGGCATCGCTTGGAACTTGCGACTCAGCAAGGCTCGTTGCTGGGCGGCGAGCGCGGCGTGGCGCGCACGCTGGGTCGGATTTTGCGCTGGGCGGCGACGACAAAAGCCGGCGACCTGTCCGAACTGACCGATTTACCCGAACAGTCGCCGGTCTGGCCGCAGATAACGTCGACTCGTGAAAACTGTCTCGGCCAAGAGTGTCCCCAGTTCGCACGCTGCCATGTATTCGAGGCCCGGCGCAATGCCCAGGCGGCCGACATCGTCGTCGTGAATCACCACCTGCTGCTCGCGGATCTGGCGCTCAAGGACGAGGGTTTCGGGGATCTACTGCCCGGCGCGGACGCCGTCATCCTGGATGAGGCGCATCAAGTCCCGGATATCGCGGCGCAATTCTTCGGTCAACACTGGTCGGCGCGCCAGGTTCAGCTTCTGATGCGCGACATCACGGCCGAGATGGCGGCGGTCGGCGTGCGCGCTCCGGCCATCACGGCGGCGGTGGCCGAAGTCGACGGCCGGCTCGAGGAACTGCGCACCACCTTGCAGCCCGGCCCAAGGCGCCACGAATGGGCGAGCCTGCCCGATTCCTTTCTGGATGTGCTGCCGGAACTCGAGACGGCCTTGAGCGGTATTGCGGCCGAGCTCGAAGCGCTCGGGGCGGGTGCGGGCACGGCGAACTGCGCGCGGCGCGCCGCGGTCCTGGCCAATTCACTCGCTCACCTAGGCGAACTGCCGGACGACACGGGACTGCGCTGGGTGGATGCCAGCCCCAGCGGCCTGCTGTTGCAATTTACCCCCTTCGAAATTGCCGAGCGGCTGCGGGAATACGTGGAGTCGCGGCCCTGTGCCTGGGTATTCACTTCCGCGACCCTGGCCATCGGCGAGGATTTCTCGCATTTTGCCGCGAGAATCGGCTTGCCCGACGCGCGCACGGTGCGCATCGACAGCCCCTTCGACTATCGGGTTCAGGCGCGCATCTTTCTGCCGCCGCACATGCCGGAGCCGCAGAGTCCGGCCTTTGCCGCCAGATTCATCGATGCCTGCGCGCCGTTGCTCGAGGCGAGCGGCGGACGCGCGTTCTTGCTCTACACCAGCTATCGCGGATTGGCGGAGGGGGTTCGCGCATTGCAGGCGCGCTTCCCGGATCCGCCGTTTCCGGTGTTGGTGCAAGGTGAGGCGCCCCGCGAAGCTCTGCTCAATCGGTTCCGCGAACTGGGCAATGCCGTGCTGCTGGCCACGGGCAGCTTCTGGGAAGGCGTGGACGTAAAAGGTGAGGCGCTCTCCATTGTCGCGATCGACAAGCTCCCCTTTGCATCGCCCGACGACCCGTTGCTCAAAGCGCGCCTCACCGGAATTCGCCGGCGCGGCGGCAACCCGTTCTTCGAATATCAATTGCCGCAGGCGGTGCTGGCGCTGAAACAGGGAGTCGGGCGCTTGATTCGAGATGTCGAGGATTTCGGCGTGATCGTCATCGGCGATCCGCGGATCAGTACCAAGGCGTATGGGCGCGTGTTTTTGCAGGCGTTGCCGTCGAGCCCGGTCATTACCGAGAGCGCCGTCGGGGCTCTGTTTCTCGCCGATCGGCTTGCGAAGCCGGATCCGGCGATGGCGCAGGCGCGGCGCCGTGCGTTGCGGGCGACCTGAGGAGCCTGTCCAGACCATGCGCATACTGGCTGTCGACGCCGCGACTGAACGCTGTTCGGTGGCGCTGCTCAGCGGCGAGGAGTTGACCGGCCGGGTCGCGGAGCGCGGGCCGGCTCATGCCGAGCAAATTCTCGGCATGGTCGATGGGGTGCTGGCGGAGGCCGGGGTGTCGCTGTCCATGCTTGACGGTATCGCCGCCAGCATCGGTCCCGGGGCGTTCACCGGCATCCGGATCAGCGTGGCGGTCGCGCAGGGTCTCGCGTTCGGCGCGGATCTTCCGGTAATACCGGTCACGACGCTGGAAGCGCTGGCTTACCAGTCGATGCGCAGCGGTGCCGCGCACGCCCTGGCCTGTCTCGATGCGCGCATGGGCGAGGTGTATTGGGGATGCTTCGCTGCCGACCCTTTGTATGGCCTGGTCGCGACCAGCGCGGCGCGCGTCGGAACGCCCGACTCCGTGGTCCTGCCCGCGGCGGCACTGCCCGCGGGCGGCGTTTATCGCGGAATCGGCCGCGGCTTTGCGGCCTATCCGGCGCTCGCCGCGCTGCCGGGCCTGCACCTGACTCCACGGGACCGCGAGGCTCTGCCGGATGCGCGCGAATTCGCGGTATTGGGCGCGCGGCGCTTGCGGAATGGCGAGGGGCGGGATCCCGCCGACCTCAGCCCGCTGTACTTGCGCGATAAAGTGGCCTTGACCGAAGCGGAACGCGGAGTCAAATAGGCGATGTCATCGAACTGTCACGGCCGAACGCTGTAATAGTGGGCTAACGGAATCAAGGGACTAGAGTACATGACCGCCAAGCGAATCCTCATAGTCGAAGACGAAAAAGCGATTCGCGACATGGTCGCCTTCGGCTTGCGCCGCGCCGGCTACGAAGTTCGCGAAGCGGAAGACTGTCGCGAGGCGCGTGCGCGCATCGTCGATGTGCGGCCGGACTTGATGCTGGTCGACTGGATGCTGCCGGACATGAGCGGACTTGAACTGACCCGATCCTTGAAGCGCGCCAAGGACACCGAAGAGATTCCGGTCATCATGCTCACCGCGCGGGCCGAGGAGCAGGACAAGGTGGGCGGCCTCGAGGGCGGCGCCGATGACTACATCACCAAGCCCTTTTCACCCCGCGAATTGCTGGCGCGCATCCAAGCCGTGCTCCGCCGCGCGGCGCCGGCCGGCGCGGCCGACATCGTGGAGGCCGACGGCCTGATACTCGACGACTCCAGCCACAGAGTCAGCGCCGGCGAGCGCGAAATCCCGTTGGGACCCACGGAATATCGGCTGCTGCATTTTTTCATGACGCACCCGGAGCGGGTGTTCTCGCGCGGCCAGTTGCTCGACCGCGTCTGGGGCGGTAATACTTATGTCGAGGAGCGTACAGTGGATGTGCACATTCGCCGGCTGCGCAAGGCGCTCGAGCCTTATTTGCTGGAGCGGTTGGTGCAAACAGTGCGCGGCGCCGGGTACCGCTTCTCCACTCGAGACGCTTGAGGAGGGCGGGCACGGCCTTCGCGGAGGCACCTGATCAATGGCGGCGATGTGGACTTTCGCGCTCGCGCGGCTCGCGGGCATTCTGCTGTTGGGCCTGTGTCTGGGCCTGCTGATAGGACCGATTTGGCTGTGGATACTGGCGGCCGCCTGCCTGTACCTGGCCTGGCAGCTGCTCACCCTGTACCGTCTGGACCGCTGGCTGCGCATGCGTTCGCAAATGGATCCGCCCGAGCTCGGCGGAATTTGGGGCGATATCGTGGCCCAGGTCGTGCGGCTGCATCGCCGCAAACAGTTTCACAAGCAGCGTCTGGTGCAGTTGTTTCGCGAGTTGCGGCGTTCCACGGCGGCGCTGCCCGACGGCGTCATCATCTTGAGTGCTCAGCGTGAAATCGTCTGGTTCAACCGCCAGGCGGCGCGCTTGCTGGGTCTGCGAAGGCCGATCGATGTCGGTCTGCGGATCGACAACCTGATCCGCTCGCCGGAGTTCGTGCTCTACCTGCACGGCGATGATTTCGCGATGCCGCTGGTGATACGCCCGCCGGTGCAGCTGGATCTTTACCTGGCGCTGCAGGTGGTGCCCTACGGCGGCGGCCAGTCCCTGCTGCTGGTGCGCGATGTGACGCGGCAAATGCGCCTGGAGTCGATGCGCAAGGACTTTGTCGCCAACGCGTCGCACGAGCTGCGCACCCCGCTGACGGTGATTTCCGGGTACCTCGATACGCTGGCGGACGACTCTTCCATCGATCCGGCGTGGTTCGGACCCATCAAGGACATGCGCGCCCAGGCACAGCGCATGAATGCCATCATCGCCGATCTGCTGGAGCTGTCGCGTTTGGAGTCGACGGACGGCGAGGCGCCGCGCGATGCGATCGATGTGCCGAGCATGCTGGAGCGGTTGCATCGGGATGCGCTCGCCAACGCCGATCGGCCGCGCCAGGTGCTCCTGGATTTGGAGTCGACGGACGGCCTGTTCGGCTCCGCGCACGAGCTCGAATCCGCGTTCACCAATTTGTTGGTGAACGGGATGAAATACACGCCGGCCGAGGGGACGGTGCGCATGCGCTGGTGGGTCGATGCGGAAGGCATCTATTTTTCCGTGATCGACAGCGGCATCGGCATCCCGGCGGAACACATTCCGCGTCTGACCGAGCGCTTCTATCGCGTGGACGCGGGACGTGCCCGCGGGCAGGGCGGCTCGGGATTGGGTCTCGCGATCGTCAAGCACGCCTTGCAGCGGCACGGCGGCTGGCTCGACGTGCAGAGCGCGGAGGGCAAGGGCAGCACTTTTACATGTCACTTCCCGCCGCAGCGGATCTGGAAGCAGGCGGTGCGCGCGGCCATAGGCGCCTGACGTCACAAATATCATCCGCAGTGTTGACGTGGCGTGCAATCGGATGTAAACGAAACACGCACGTCTCAGCCTAGGTAATTTTTATGGAAACGGCCGATCTCACTCACCACATCTCCCGCCGCTTCAACGAGGACCTGGAAAAAGTTCGCAACCAGGTGCTGCAGATGGGCGGCTTCGTCGAGCAGCAGTTGCACAAGGCCATTACCGCCTTGATCGAAGGTGACAGCCGCTTGGGCGAATCCGTGGCCACCGACGATTACAAGGTCAACGGCATGGAGGTGTCGATCGACGAGGAGTGCAGCCGCATATTGGCGATCCGGGCACCGGCCGCGGGGGATTTGCGGGTGATCGTCGCCATCATCAAGACCATCACCGATCTCGAGCGCATCGGCGATGAGGGTGAAAAAATCGGCTATATTGCATCGCGGCTCGCGACCATGGAGCGGCCGGCGGACAAATACCGCGAAGTCAAACACCTGGGCAGACAGGTCGCGCAGATGGTGCACAACGCGCTCGATGCGTTCGCGCGCATGGACTCCCAGGCGGCGGTCAGGACGGCGCAGGAAGACAAGATGGTGGACGAGGAATATGAGTCGATTCAGCGTCAGTGCATCACCTTCATGATGGAGGACCCGCGCACCATCCGCCGCGCGCTCGAGATCATGTGGATCGTGCGGGCCCTGGAGCGCATCGGCGATCACGCCAAGAATATTTGCGAATACGTCATTTACATGGTTCACGGCAAGGACATCCGCCACACCTCGCTCGAGGACGTCGCCAAGCAAATAGAAGCCGCGCACGCCGCCCTCTCGCGCCGCTGATGACCGCCCGCCAAGGGAATCTACTGGGGTTTGCGGCATGCGCGGGGTTGCTCGCCTACGCCTATTACGCGCAAGTGGTGCTGCACCTGGAGCCGTGTCCACTGTGCATTTTTCAACGCGTCGGCGTGCTTGCGCTGGGACTTTTGTTTCTGTTCGCGGCGGCGCACGACCCGGTGGGTTGGGGCAGACGCGTGTATGCGGGACTGCTCGGCCTGGCCGCGCTGGCCACCATCGGCGTTGCGCTTCGGCACCTGTATATTCAGAGCCTGCCGGAGGGCAGCGTCCCGTCATGCGGGGCATCGCTCGATTTCATGCTCAAGGTATTTTCCCTGAGTGAGGTGCTGGTCAAGGTGCTCACGGGCTCCGGAGAATGCGCCAAGGTGACATGGACCTTCCTCGGGCTGGCGATGCCGGGCTGGGTTCTGCTCGCAGCGCTGGTGGTGGGCGCCTACGGGCTGTGGATCAATTTGAGGCGCCAGCCCCCGGTATTGCGCTTCTGATGGCCCCCACGCCGCCGAAGTCCGACACCCTGCTGTTGACGGAGGAGTTGATTGCACGCCCCTCGGTCAGCCCCACCGACGGCGGTTGTCAGGCGCTGATGACCGAGCGGCTCGCAGCCAGCGGATTCGAGGTAGAAACGCTGCGCTTCGGTCAGGTCGACAATTTCTGGGCCAAACGCGGCCGGGGCGCACCGGTGTTTTGTTTTGCGGGCCACACCGACGTGGTACCGCCGGGCCCGCTGGACGAATGGGGTCATGATCCCTTCCATCCGGTCATCAAGGACGGCTTTTTGTACGGGCGCGGCGCTGCCGACATGAAAAGCGGGCTCGCGGCCATGTTGACGGCCAGCGAGGAATTCGTCGGACGATACCCGGCCCATCGAGGCTCGATTGCCTTCTTGATCACCAGCGATGAAGAGGGGCCGTCGGTCGACGGTACGCGCCGGGTGGTCGAGGTGCTGCGCGAACGCAGGGAGCGCATCGATTGGTGCCTGGTCGGCGAGCCATCGAGCGAGAGCGCCCTGGGCGACACCATCAAAATCGGCCGCCGCGGTTCCTTGAGCGGGCGTCTGACCGTACACGGCATTCAGGGACACATTGCCTACCCGCAGCTCGCGGACAACCCGGTGCATGCCGTGGCGCCTGCGCTGGCCGAACTCGCGGCGCGCAGCTGGGATCAGGGCAACGAGCATTTTCAGCCCACCACCTTCCAGGTGTCGAATATTTCCGCCGGCACCGGCGCGCCCAATGTCATACCCGGAGAATTGAAGGCGCGCTTCAATCTGCGTTTCTCCACGGAGCAAACCGTCGACGGGCTCAAGGCCGCGGTTGAAGCAGTATTGCGGCGCCATCGCGTCAACCACTCGCTGGAATGGTTTGTTTCGGGATACCCGTTCCTGACCGTTCCCGGCGAACTGTCGGCGGCCGCGGTTCGCACCGTGCAGGAGCAATTGCAGATCACCCCGAAACTATCGACCGGCGGCGGCACCTCGGACGGACGCTTCATCGCCCCCATGGGCGCGCAGGTGATCGAACTCGGCGTGGTCAACGAGACCATTCACAAAGTGAACGAGTGCGTGCGCGTCGCCGACATCGACCGGTTGCAGCGAGTTTATTTTCGCACGCTGGAACTGTTGCTGGCGCCCTAGCCGTTGCCGGCCTCCTAGCCGCGCGCCGCGCCAAACGCGATCGGCGACAATCGCAGTGAAACCCGGATCTTCGTCCCCGCGTTGGGCTTGGCGTCGATCTCCAAATCGGCTCCGATGAGTTCAGCCTGCTCGCGAAGCCCGACCAGGCCGAAATGTCCGGGACGAAGCGCTTTGGGATCGAAACCAATTCCATTGTCCTCGATGCGCAATTCCAAATGGGTGCCGTGCATCAAATTCAGCGAAACGTCCACGCGAGTCGCCTGGGCGTGCCGCTCGACGTTGCGCAAAACCTCCTGCGTCATTTGCAAAATCGTCTCGGCACGTTCGTCGCCGAACCGGGCGGCTTCGGTCTCGGCGGTGAATTCGCCGGTCAGACCCGTGTGATCGAGAAAGCGCTCGAATGCGTTCGACAGCGCCTCACCCAAGCCCATTTCGCGCACCGCATTGACGCGCATCTGCGTGATGGCGCTGCGCGCCTCCTTGAGTCCTTCGTGAGCCAGTTCTTCGGCATGCGCCAGTTCGGCGGACACCGAGGCGGGGTCGCGGGCATGAAGTCTGCGCAGAAATCGGATTTCGGTCAGCATGGCCATCATCGAATGCGCGAGCGTGTCGTGCAGATCGCGGGCGATCTTCAGGCGCTCTCGTACGATCGCGGCATAACGCGACTCCTCCGCGAATCGTTCCACTTCGCGTGTCCGGACGGCAACGCGCCGCTCGAGTTCGCTGCTCAGCGACTTCAGGTCGCGGCGCTCCTGCTGTAGATCGTCGAGAATCCCGGCAAAGGCTTGGGCCAGCTGCGCCACTTCGTCCTGCCCGGCCGGCACCTCGATGCGCGCAGCCTCGTTTCGCCCGACGCTGGCCACCGAGTGTGTCAGGCGTTTCAGTCTCCGGGTGAGATGCCGGGCCCCCAGGGTTCCCAGCAGCGCAGTCGCGGTGCCCAGGCAAAGTGATACCCAGAGAATCCGCCACGCCAACGCGTTTGCGCGCTGATACACGCGCTCGTTGGGCTCGCTCAATTGAACTTGCCAACCCAACTGAGCCACCCCGCCGCCGCCGCTCAGAGGCGCCCTGGATACGAGTACACGGCGCCCGTTGGGCATGCGCTCGAAATGCAGCGCGGCCGCCTGCGCGGCTGTCTGCGCGGCTGTCTGTGCGGCTGTCTGCGCGGCTGTCTGCGCGGCTGTCTGTCCTCCTTCGGCAATGCCGTTCCACGGCTTGCCCCGCATATCCGCAGGCCCAACGAGCACGATCCCGTCGCGGTCGAGAACGGAGGCTTGCGCCGCGCCCTGCGGACCGGTTTCGTCCGTCAGGCGCAGGGGATGGTTCGGCGCTCGCCGCCACTTGAGATGCGCGGCGATGACGCCGACGACCCGGCCGGTTTTATCCCGCACGGGAGCGCTCATGTCGCCGAGCACCGAAGCGTCCGTCCCCGACACGCCCTCGAGCGTGCCGAGCCACGCTCCTTGCAGCCCCGCGGTGAACCAACGATTCGAATTGACCATGCTTCCCAACGGCCAAGCGCCGTTTGTGCCGGCAACGACGCCGCCGGCATCCGCGATCGCGATCCAATCGAGGTCGGGGTAGGCCGCTTGCAGTTCGTCGAATACCTCCGCCGCGCCGCTTCGCTGGTTCGCGGCGGCGCGAACGGCGCCGAGCCGCGAAGCCATCGCCTGGCCGATATCCGAGCTCAGTTGATCGGTTTCGAGCGTAAGCCGCCGGACGTGCTGCTCGAGAACGTTCGCGCGTGCGATGCTGCACACCGAGACCGCCGCGGCGATGGAAAATGTGATGGCGAGCGCAATGATCAGCCACATGGCGCCGGCCGCCAGACTGCGCCTCGGATCGATGTCCCAGCTTTCCATCGTCACACGTTAACAGGTGACGAAAGTCACTTCCAAACGGCGCCGCATGGGCCGCATGATGACCCCCGATGGACGCTCCAATTCGAATCATCATTGCCGAAGATCAAGCCATCGTGCGGCGCGGCGTGACGCTGCTCCTGTCCATGGAGCCGGATATGGAAGTGGTAGGCCAGGCGTGCAATGGCGATGAAGCGGTGAACCTGGCTCAACTGATGCGCCCCGACGTGGTATTGATGGACTTGCACATGCCGGTCAAAGGCGGGGTGGCGGCAACCCGCGAAATCACCCGGGCGCTTCCCGGCACGCAGATTCTGGTGCTCACCACCCTCGACGACGATGAAACGGTGTTTGAAGCCGTTCGCGCGGGCGCACACGCCTACTTGCTCAAGGATGCGGCGGAAGACGAACTGCTCGAAACGATCCGCGCCTTGAAACGCGGCGAATCGCATCTAACCCCTCAGATTGCGCGCAAGGTGATGGACCAATTTCGGCGTCTCGCGCCGGACCCTGCCGCTTTGCGTCCCGCGGAGCCCTCCGCCCACGGCGCAGCCTTCGCGGCGGAGTCTCTCAACGACAAGGAGGAGAAAATCCTCGCACTTCTCGCCGAAGGCAGGAGCAATCGTCAGATCGCCCAGAGCGTGTTTCTCGCCGAAGGCACCATCAAGAACTACGTCAGTCGGATCATGGAGAAACTCCATGCCAATACGCGCACCGAACTGGCGATTCTTTCCAGAAAGCAGCGCAAAAGTGACTAAAGTCACCTAGTGGGCCGAAGCATGTCCGTCGTCGAAATGGCGCTCAAGCGGCCCTACACGGTTGTCGCCTCGCTGATCCTGATCACTCTCACGGGGATCGGCGCGGCATTGCGCATGCCCATCGACATCTTTCCGGAAATCGACATCCCGGTGGTCGCCGTCGTGTGGACTTACAACGGCATGAGCGCACAGGACATCCAGAACCGCATATTGACCATGCACGAGCGCCAGATTGCCTCACTCGTGGACGACATCTCGCGCATCGAAGCCGTGAGCTATCAAGGCGTCGGAGTGGAGAAGGTCTATCTTCATGAAGGCGCCGATGTCACCCGCGCGATCTCCCAGCTCGCCAGCAGCGCCCTGGTGGTGCTCAAGTACATGCCGCCCAACATCACGCCGCCGCTGGTGCTGCGGTATGGCGCCACCGACGTGCCCATCATTCAGCTCAGCCTCTCCAGCAAGTCGCTGCCCGACACCAAGCTCAACGATCTGGGCCAGAACATCATTCGACCCGCTCTCGCGGTGGTTCACGGCGCCGAGGTTCCCTACCCCTACGGCGGCAAACCGCGCGTCATCATGGCCGATCTGGACTCGCAGGCGCTGCAGGCACGCGGCCTGTCGGCGTCGGATGTCAGCGGCGCCTTGCAGCATCAAAATGTGATTCTTCCGGCAGGCGACGTGAAAATCGGGGACAAGGATTACGCCTTGGCCATGAACAACTCGCCCGACGTCATCGAGACCATCAACGCCTTTCCCATCAAACAGGTCGACGGGCGAACGGTATTCATGCGCGACGTCGCGCATGTGCACGATGGATTTCAAGTGCAGACGAATTCCGTATCGGTCAATGGAACTCCCGGCGCACTGATGTCGATCCGCAAGACCGGCGGTGTGTCGACCCTCGCCGTGATCGACGGCGTGCGCGCGGCGCTCTCGGACATCAAGAAAGCGCTGCCGTCCGACGTTTCGATCAAGGCCTTGTTCGACCAATCCTTGTTCGTGAAAGCCGCGCTCAACAGCGTGCTGCTGAGCGCGTGCATGGCGGCGGCGTTGACCGCGCTGGTCATCATCCTGTTCCTGGGCAATGTCCGGCTGTCGGTGATCATTCTCGCGGCCATTCCGCTATCCATCGTCACTGCCGTGCTCTTCATCGATCTTGCAGGGCAAACGCTCAACACGATGACCCTGGGTGGATTTGCCTTGGCGATCGGAATTCTCGTCGACAACGGCACCGTCGTCATCGAGAACATCGAACGCCACGTCGCGATGCGTGAGCCGCTGCATCAGTCGATCGTGGTCGGCGCCAATGAGGTGGCGATACCTACATTTTTGTCCACGCTTTGCATTTGCATCGTTTTCGTACCCGTGTTCTTGCTGCAAGGCACGGCAAAGTATCTATTTTCCCCGCTGTCGCTCTCCGTCATCGGATGTTTGTTGGCGAGCCTCGCGCTCTCGTTCACGATGGTACCCGTGCTGTTCAGCCGTCTGATGCGCCGCGCCGTGGATGAATTCGACGCGGAACCGGCGCACGGGCGGGCCCACCGGCATGTTCGCGCCAAGAATTCGCTGGTGCGATTTCAAGCGGGGTTCGAACGAGGATTCGAGAGATTCCGGGAAAGCTACCGCAACACGCTGTCGTGGGCACTTTCTCAGGCGCGCCTGACCGTGGCGGCATTCGTGGTATTGATGGCGGCATCGGCGCTGCTCTTTCCCCTGTTGGGACGCGATTTCTTCCCGCGGGTGGACGCGGGGCAGATGCGCCTGCATGTCAGGGCGCCCGCCGGAACGAGGCTGGAGAGGACCCAGCAATACTTTGCCGAGGTCGAGGCACAGATTCGCAAGCTCGTAGGCACCGATCAAATCGATGTGATGCTCGATAACATTGGATTGCCGTACAGCGGCATCAACATCGCATTGAGCGATTCAGCCACCGTTGGTCCGATGGATGGCGAGATATTGATATCGTTGAATGGAAAGCATGCCCCGACCGCAAAACTCATCGCCATGCTGCGCCGGGAGCTGCCGGCGCGGTTTGCGGAACTGCAGTTTTTCTTTCAACCCGCGGACATCGTCGACCAGGTCCTCAATTTCGGCCAACCGGCGCCGATCGATGTCAGAATCACGGGTCCGGCTCCGGACGCCGCGTTTGCCCTGGCGTCGCAAATCGCGCGCGCCCTGACGCGCGTCGCGGGTGTCGTGGACTCGCACGTATTTCAAGTCCCGAACGCGCCGGCGCTGACCGTGGACGTGGATCGCGCGCTGGCCACCGAGACCGGCGTGACGCAGCAAGAGGCGGCCAATAGTGTGCTGGTGGCGACCAATTCGAGTGCGCAATCGGCGCCGAATTTCTGGGTGGATCCCCGCAACAGCGTGAGCTACCCGCTGGTGGTTCAGGTCCCGACCTACCGCATCCGCTCGTCGCAAGATCTGCAGACCATGCCCGTGGCCTCGGGAGCCGGCGCGACGTCCGGGCAACTGCTGCTGAATCTGGCCTCCTTCGGCCGCGAGGCGGTTCCCATGGTGACTTCGCAGCTGAATATTCGCCCGGTATTCGACGTGCATGCGGATGTTCAGGGGCGTGACCTTTATGGCGCGGCCCGCGACATCGATGAGGTCTTGAAGGCGCACCGCCCCGATCCCTCGAAACCTTTGACCGTGACCTTGAGCGGCCAGGTGGAGACGATGCGCGAGAGCTATGCGGGCCTGTTCACCGGCATCGCACTTGCGATCGTTCTGGTGTACCTGTTTCTGGTCATGAATTTCCAGAGCTGGATCGATCCGCTGATCGTGTTGATGGCGGTTCCGTTTGCCCTGGGGGGCGTACTGTGGATGCTGTTTCTTTCGCAGACCCCGATGAGCGTGCCGGCGCTGATGGGCACGCTCATGTGCATTGGATTGACGACCGCGAACAGTATTTTGGTGGTCAGCTTCGCCAATCAACGGATGGCGGCAGGCGACGACGCATTGCGCGCGGCAACCAGTGCGGGATACATACGGCTGCGGCCGGTGTTGATGACTGCCGGTGCGATGATCGTCGGCATGATCCCCATGGCGTTGGGTGTGGGCGAAGGCGGCGAGCAGAACGCGCCGCTGGGCAGGGCGGTGATCGGCGGCTTGCTGTTCGCGACGTTTGCGACCCTGATTTTCGTGCCCACCATGTATCGGTTGTTGCGCCGCCGACCGGCCGCTGTCGCTGATCTGGAACTCAAAGGCAGAGCCAATGCAATCGCATGATGCGGACCAGTCCGCGACGCCGCCGCCGCTGAGCGAGAATCCCGCGCATAGCGAGTATCCCGACCATGTATCGCGCGCGGAGCACCGCGAGGTGTCGACGGACTTCGCTCCCGACACGGGCCGGCGCACCAAGGCGGGTGTCGGTATTGCGGCGGCTTTGCTGCTGCTTTGCTTCATTGTCGTGATGGTGGTCCGTTATTTTCACGGGCACGCCGTGGCGGCGGCCGGGGAGACCGCTTTTTCGACGCTGCCGCCCGTCGATGTGGTGATCGCGCAGCCCGCGACGGCGGGACAGGATCTGGTGCTTCCGGGGGAGACCGCCGCCTGGTACGAAACGACGATTTACGCGCGAGTCAACGGCTATGTGGCGAAGTGGCTGGTGGATATCGGCGATCACGTCAAGAAGGGCCAGGTGCTCGCGACCATCGAGACGCCGGAGCTCGATGCCGAGTTGGGGGCCGCTCGAGCGCAGCTCAAGGCCTCGGAGGCGCAGGTGGGGGCGCGCCGGGCGGAAGCGGAGTTCAGCAAGTCGACCAATGAGCGCTGGCGGGATTCGCCGAAAGGGGTCGTGTCCGAGCAGGAGCGGCAGTCGAAGAAGGCGGACTACGAAAGTTCCGAGGCGCGGCTCTTTGCGGCCAACGCGCAAGTCAGTCTGGACAAATCCAAGGTCGACCAATACAACGCCTTGGCTGAATTCAAGCAAGTGAAGGCTCCCTTTGACGGAACCATCACCGAACGCAAGATCGACATCGGCAACTTGGTGACGGCCGGCAGCGGCTCGACGACGACACCGCTGTACCGCATGGCGCAGACCGATCCGCTGCGCGTTTTCGTCAACGTGCCGCAGAGCGCCGCCGCGGAACTGATGACCGCCGGGGCGCCCGCCGAGATTCGCGCCGCCGGCGCCGTGGGCGGTGTTTTCTCGGGAAAAATAGCCAGGTCCGCGGAATCGATCAATGCGCAGGCGCGCACCATGCGGGTGGAAGTCGACATGCCCAATGCCAATCATGCGCTGGTGCCTGGAATGTACGTGAACATCGCTTTCAGGCTGCCGCCTCGAGGGTTGGTGGAAGTTCCTGCGGCTGCGCTGATATTTCGCGCCGGCGGCGCGCAAGTCGCGCACGTCGACGCTGCCGGCAAGATCCAATTTGAAAATGTGGTGATCGCCCGCGATAACGGCAGCTTGGTCGAGTTGGCCTCGGGTGTGCGGCCGGGCGACCGCCTGGTATTGAACATCAGCAGCCAGATCGCATCGGGTCAAACGGTGGGCGTCAACGATCCGGCTTCCGTCCGATGAAAGCACCGCGGCTCGTTGTTCTTGGGTTGGCCGCCGGCTTGGCCGCCTGTGCGGCGGGCCCCGCTTATCGCCCCCCAAAACCTGAGATGCCGCCGCAATTTGCATCGCAAGTTGCCGCAACGGCGCCCACGCCGGATTTGGCGGCATGGTGGCGCGCGCTCAACGACGAAGAACTGAATTCGCTCGTCGATCGAGCCGTCAAGTCCAACCTGGATCTGGAAATCGCGCTGGATCGATTGCAGCAGGCACGCACCTATGAAGCGGTGGTGGTTGGGCACGCCTTGCCGGAGGTGGATGCAAGCGCGGGGGCGGGGCGGGGTACGGGAAGCGATCTCACCAAGGGGCGGGCGGCTCAGGGCTTGAGGTCTGCGGACACCGGGACCGGCCTCCAGCACATCAATACGATTGCGGGATTCGATGCGGTATGGGAACTCGATCTATTCGGCAAATTCCGGCGCGAGTTCGAGGCCGCAAGAGCTGAAACACAGGCGGCACGCGCCGCGCGTTACGACGTGCTCATTGCCGTGGTTTCAAACGTGGTGCGCGCCTACGTCGATCTGCGCGGATTGCAGGTTCGCGCAAGCATCCTGCACAAGGCGAGCGATGTCATGCGCGAGTCGCTGCGCATCGTGAACATTCGTTATGAGCGGGGTATCACCAACGAGCTCGACGTGGCGCTGGCGACCCGCGAACTCGCAACACTGGAAGCGCGGCTTGCCCCGGTGGAGGCGGAGGTGAGCGCCGCGCAGTACACGATCGCCGTGCTGGTCGGCGAATATCCCGAGAACATGGTTCAAGAACTCTCCAAACCCGATCTGATTCCATCGATGCCCGCGCCCGCCGCGCCCGGTGTTCCGCTCGACCTGTTGAAACGCCGCCCGGACATCCAGCAAGCGGAGCGCGAACTCGCCGCGGCCACCGCGCGCATTGGTGTGGCAACCGCCGATCTTTTTCCCCAGGTTGCCGTCAGCGGTTCGATCGGCAGCCAGGCACAGGGATGGGGCGCCATCCCCAGAGTCGGCAAACATATCTGGTCGTTCGGCCCGGGAGCGGTGTGGCCGCTGCTCGACTTCGGCGCACTCGACGCCGAGGTCGACATCGCCCAATTGGCCGCAAGAGCGAGCCTGGTGAACTACCGCAAATCCATCTTGAACGCCGTGCAGCAGGTGGATACCGCTCTCGACGCCTATCAAGCGCAGCAGACACGCATGCAGAACCTGGGAACGGCCATGCTGGCCGGCCAACGCGCGGTCGATTTGGCGACCGCCCGCTACGATCGCGGCCTCACCGATTTTCTCAATGTTGTCGATGCCGAGCGTCAGTTTTACGATTTGCAGGAGCAGTACGCGCAGGCGCAGGTGGCTCAGGGCGAGCAGTTCGTGCAGCTCTACAAGAGCCTCGGGGGCGGATGGGAGAATTATCAAGCCGTTCCGGCCATCCGGCGGCCGCAGCCGGCCATCATCGCCGCGTTCAGACGCGTGCTCAGCAGTTCGGCGCAGTGACTATCGGCCCCTGCACAGACTACCGGCCCCTGCACAGACTACCGGCCCCTGCACAGACTACCGGCCCCTGCCGTGACTATCGGCCCCCGCTGAGACCGATGGAGTTCACGACCTTGGTCACACCGGGAGCTTGGAGCGCGACCGATTCGGCCATCTGGCGCTCGAAATCCGTATCGACCACGCCGTACAGATAGACCACATGATCCAGAGTCTGCACGCTCAGTAGATTGGGCGGCTCCAATTCGGGGTGCCGCTCGAACAGCGTGCGCACCGCGGCTGCAATCTGCGCATCCCCGGGGCACCCCTCGAATCCGCATTTCCTGTAGGCGACGCATCCGGAAACGCAGGCGAGAATGACGGCGCACGCCAGTGCGCCGAATGGTCTGTGTCTGCTCACCGCTGGGTTTGCCCCTCTATTTGAAATGTGATATATGAATTTCGCGTGGCGGCCAATGCATCGCCACTGTTGCAAAAAAACGACATCGGAAGTTAACCCCTGTAACATAAATGTAACAATACACCGGTTAAATCCTCACGATCGAAACTACGGGAGTACGGCTGTGAATGACCGAGACATAGCGCATTGCACAATGACATTGAGGGCTCGAATCACGAGTCTCCTATTCGTCAGTTTGTTGGCCGCAACAGGATTGGCGCAGGCGCAAAGCGCCGCCGCTCCGGCGCCGCCCGTCGACGACAGCCTGACCTTTCACGGCATCACCCTGTACGGCATCGTCGACATCGGTCTGCAAAATCAAACTCATGGCGCGCCCATCAGCGATTACTTCGTCGGCGGCAGCGCAGACGTCGTTGCCAAGAACAGCAATCGCTCCGTGACCGGCCTTACGCCGAGCAACTTGAGCAATTCGCGCGTCGGCATTCAAGGCAACGAGCACATCGTCGGAGATTGGTCGGGTGTGTTCAAGCTCGAAACCTTCTTCAATCCGCAGTCCGGCCAAATCGCCGACGCGCTGAAGTCTCTGACCCAGAACAACGGCCGCCCCTTGGGCACCCAGGCCGATCCGGGGAACCAGTCCACCAATGTGGATTCGAGCGCTTCCGGTCAGACTTTCATACAGTCCCTCGCGGGGGTCAGCTCGAAGACCTTCGGAACGGTGACTTTCGGCCGGCAAAACACGGTGCTTGCCGACGGTGTCGCCAAGTACGATCCTAATTATGCCTCCCAGGCATTCTCCTTGATCGGAATCTCGGGAGTCACGGCGGGCGGCGGCGATACTCAGAATCGCCGTTTGGATAATTCGGTGAAGTACGTCGGTTCATTCAAGCCGGCAGAGGGCGTTGGTGCCCACCTGTCGGCGCAGTACAAATTCAATCAAGCCAACGGCGGCAGCGCCAATACCGCCTACGAAGTGTCTTTCGGCGGGGAGTTCGCGGGCTTCTCCGGCGATGTGTTCTACACCAAGATCTATGACGCCGTCTCCCTGGCCGCGCTCAGTGCGGCTCAGGTGGCCGGCTTGCCGGGCCTGTGCCCCAACCCCATCCCGGCCGGCGGCAGCTGCATTGGGGCCGGCGCGAGCAGCGCCCTGGCGGCGACGCTCTCGGACAACACGAGCTATGCCTTCATGGGCCTGTACAACATGGGCGTCCTGAAGTTCTTCGGGGGCTACGAGCACATCCAGTACGCGAATCCGAATACCCCGCTGGCCGCCGGCTTCAACGTCGCCGCCTACACGGTCGCCTACGTCAACGTGCAAAGCGGACCCAAGTCGACCTATGTCAACGACAAGACCTTGCAGGTGTACTGGGCGGGCATACGGTACACCGTGCTGCCGGAGCTGGATCTGGTGGGCGCCTACTATGGCCTCAAGCAGAACGCGTACGGCACCGGCGCGGTTGCCGGCTGCGGCACGACCGTGTCCGGAACCTGCAGCGGCACCGAAGATGTTATCTCGTTCGATGCCGACTATCGCCTTGCCAAGCGCTTCGATGCGTATATCGGCACGATGTACTCCGGCGTGAAGAATGGCCTGGCGTCGGGATTCCCGTACCATACCACCGATCTCACCACGACGGCGGGCGTGCGCTTCAAGTTCTAAGCTCGAGATGACGTCGACTTTGTGGCCCCGTTTTTGGGGCCATGAGGTCGACACGCCCACCCCGTCGCGCGTAGCATCACGCCCTAAGGGTCGCCGCTCGAAGGAGGTTCCGGCAGTGATCGATGTACAAAAAAAGAAGCGGGGCGGGTGGAGCTGGTGGTACCTGCTGTTCGTCGTCCAGTTCGCCGTCGCCTTATGGCCTCCCTTTTACAATCGGCTCGAGCCCACGTTGATGGGGATGCCGTTCTTCTACTGGTTCCAGCTTTTCTGGGTGATCGTCAGCGCGGTCTTCACCGCAATCGTCTATTTTGCCACCAGCGAATGACCCAACAATAAAAGACGAAACGGCGGGGGATTGTCGTGAAGGATGTGAACTGGATCGCGCTCAGCATTTTCGTGGTGTTGTTTGCCTTCGTTTCGTGGCTGGGTTTCGCGGCCGCTCATTGGCGCAAGGGCGATCTCGACCAGCTGCACGAATGGGGACTGGGCGGGCGGCGGTTCGGCACGCTCATCACCTGGTTTCTGGTCGGCGGCGACGTCTACACCGCCTATACCTTCATCGCGGTGCCGGCGCTCGCCTTTGGCGCCGGCGCCGTCGCGTTTTTCGCCGTGCCGTATACCATCATCATTTATCCCTTGCTGTTCCTGGTCTTTCGGCGCATTTGGCACGTGTGCCACAAGCATGGCTACATCACGGCGGGCGATTTCGTGCGCGGCCGCTTCGGCAATCGCTGGCTGGCGCTGGCCGTGACGGTGACCGGAATCGTCGCCACCATGCCGTACATCGCCTTGCAGCTGGTCGGCATTCAAGTGGTGATCGGCGCGCTCGGTATCTCCGGGACGGGACTGGCCGCCGATTTGCCGCTGCTCATCGCGTTCGTGGTGCTGGCCGCGTTCACGTACTCGAGCGGGCTGCGCGCACCGGCATCGATCGCGATCGTCAAGGATATCTTGATCTATGCCACCGCCCTGGCGGCCATCATCGTCATTCCCATGCACTTGGGCGGTTTCGGCAAGATCTTCGCGGCCGTTCCCGCACAGAAGCTGCTGCTGGCGGTGCCGGGACCGCATACCACGGGCTCCTATAGCGGTTACGCGACGTTGGCGCTGGGCTCGGCGATGGCGCTTTTCCTCTATCCCCACACGCTCACGGGCATCTTGAGCGCCAGCAGCGGTCACGCCATCCGGCGCAATGCCGCGATGCTGCCGGGCTACACTTTCATGTTGGGCCTGCTCGCGCTGTTGGGCTTCTTCGTCATCGCCGCAGGTGTCGACAAGCTTCCTGAATACGCCGCGGGCTTCAAACAGTTCGGCAACAACTTCGCGGTACCCGCGCTGCTGCTCCACAGCTTTCCCTCGTGGTTCGTCGGCATCGCGTTTGCCGCGATCGGCATCGGTGCGCTGGTGCCGGCGGCCATCATGTCGATCGCCGCGGCGAATCTCTACACGCGCAATATTCACCGGGAGTTCATCAACAAGAACCCGACCGACAAGCAGGAATCGCAAATGGCCAAGATGGTGTCGCTGATCGTCAAGGTCGGCGCGCTCGTCTTCATCCTCTTCGTGCCGACGCAGTACGCCATTCAGCTGCAACTCCTGGGCGGCATCTGGATCATTCAGACGTTGCCGCCGGTGATGCTGGGCGCCTACACGCGATGGTTCAATTCCTGGGCGCTGCTGGCCGGCTGGGCGGCCGGGACTTTTGCGGGAACGGCAATGGCCATCGCGACCAAACTCACGCCGACCTTTCCCCTCGTGCTGGGCGGGCATACCTTCCCCGGCTACACCGCCGTATACACGGTGATTCTCAACCTCGCGATCGCCGTCATACTGACCCCGGTGTTCAACGCGATGGGGACCCGGCGAGCGCCGGTCGATGAGACCGTCGCGGCCGACTATCACGCCTGACCGGCGGCTCTACCTTGACCGTCGCGGCAGGGCTCAGTCATAAACTTGTCATATTCGATACCAACAATCGCGGGTAGTCTGCATGACCACCCTTGAACCGGAGCAAATGCCCATGAGAATCATCAAGCGTCTCGCCCTCGTCGCGGCCGCGGCTACGTTGAGTTTCGGCGCGGCCGCGACGGATATCTCGGGCGCGGGCGCCACTTTTCCCTACCCGATCTACGCCAAATGGGCGGACGCCTATAAGAAGCTCACCGGGGTGGGCCTCAACTATCAGTCCATCGGCTCCGGCGGCGGCATCAAGCAGATCAAGGCCAAAACAGTGACCTTCGGCGCCTCGGACATGCCCCTGAAGCCCGATGACCTCAAGGCCGCGGGTCTGCTTCAATTTCCCATGATCATCGGCGGCGTCGTGCCGGTGGTGAATGTCAAGGGCATACAACCCGGCCAGCTGCACTTGGATGGCGCCACGGTCGCGAACATTTATCTGGGCGATATCACCCAATGGAATGATCCGCAGATCGCGCGTCTGAATCCCAAACTGGCGCTCCCGAGCACGGCTATCGCCCCGGTGTACCGTTCGGACGGCTCCGGCACGAATTTTCTGTTCTCCGATTACCTGTCCAAAGCCAGTCCGAAATTCTTGTCGAGCATTGGCGCCAACACTTCGGTGCAATGGCCGACGGGGATAGGAGCCAAGGGCAACGAGGGGGTCGCCAACATGACCACCCAGACCGACGGCGCGATCGGCTACGTCGAGTATGCCTACGCCAAGCAGAACAAGATGGCGTACGCCTTGCTCACCAACAAAGCGGGAGCCACGGTGGCGCCCAGCGCCGAATCCTTTCAGGCGGCCGCGGCCAACGCCGACTGGGTCCATTCGGACAGCTATTACTTGATCCTGACCGACCAGGCCGGCGCCAAGAGTTGGCCGATCACCGGCGCCAGCTTCATTCTCCTGTACAAGCAGCCGGAGGATGCGGCTTCGGTCAACGAAGCGTTGAAATTCTTCTCCTGGGCGTACAAGGACGGCACCGCCATGGCGGCCGAACTGGACTATGTGCCGCTGCCCGCGGCGCTGATTGCACAGGTGAAGAAGACCTGGACCTCGGAAATCACCTCGGGTGGCCATCCGCTATGGAGCGGAAAATAGCCGAAGCGAAACTCACGCCGTGGCGATCATCAACCCGAGGCACGCCGCAAAGCAGCTGATTTACGAGAGAGCTTTCCGCGCGGCGACGCTGACTGCGGCGATTCTGGTGCTGTTGATTCTCGGCGGCGTGGCCGTTTCGCTGCTGCTGGGCGCGTGGCCGGCTCTCAACCACTTCGGTTTTTCCTTCTTGACCCGCGAGATCTGGAACCCGGTGACCGATGAATTCGGTGCGCTGGCGCCGATTTACGGCACCGTGGTCACCTCCGCGATCGCCATGCTGCTGGCGGTGCCGGCGGGATTTGGTATCGCGCTGTTCCTGACCGAACTGTGCCCGCCCTTGCTCAAGCGGCCGATCGGGGTTGCCGTCGAACTGCTCGCCGCCGTGCCCAGCATCATTTTCGGCATCTGGGGTCTGTTCGTGCTGGCGCCCGTGGTGCAGCGGCAGGTGCAGCCTTGGTTGATCGAACATGTAGGCCATGCGCCCATCGTCGGCCATCTGTTCAAGGGCCCTCCCTTCGGTATCGGCATCCTCACGGCCGGCGTGGTTCTCGCCATCATGGTGCTGCCGTTCATCGCGGCGACCATGCGCGATGTCTTCGACACGGTGCCGCCCATGCTCAAGGAATCCGGATACGGGCTGGGTGCCACGACATGGGAAGTGATGTGGAACGTGGTCGTGCCGCATTCGCGCGTGGGCATCGTGGGCGGTATCATGCTCGGCCTGGGGCGCGCGCTCGGCGAGACCATGGCCGTTACCTTCGTGATCGGCAACGCACATCGAATCAGTTCCTCGCTGCTGGCGCCGGGCACGACGATTTCCTCGGCCATCGCCAACGAGTTCACCGAAGCGGTCGGTGATCTTTATACGTCGTCCCTCATCGCACTCGGGCTGCTGCTGTTCCTCATCACCTTCTCGGTGATCGCGGCGGCACAGGCCATGCTGCGCAGGCTGCAGCGCCGGGGACTGTCCGGCATATGAATCGGCGCGCGATTCGAAAATTCAAGAACGGCGCATTTCTGTTGCTGTCAATCATCGCGACCATGACGGGGCTGGCCTGCCTGGCCGCGATCCTGTGGACTCTGGTGTCGCACGGCCTCGCGGGCATGTCCTGGCATATTTTCTCGCAGATGACTCCGCCGCCCGGCGCACAAGGCGGCCTGCTCAATGCGATTTACGGCAGCGCGGTGATGACTCTGCTCGGCATGCTGATCGGATCGCCCATCGGGGTGCTGGCCGGCACCTATCTCGCGGAATACGGGCGCAATTCGCGCCTCAGCACCGCCGTTCGCTTCATCAACGATGTGCTCTTGAGCGCCCCGTCCATCATCATCGGTCTGTTCGTCTATGAGATCGTGGTGGTTCGCATGGGTCATTTTTCGGCCATCGCCGGCGCCCTGGCGCTGGCGATGCTCGCGATTCCGGTCACCCTGCGAACCACGGAAGACATGCTCGTTCTGGTGCCCATCGGCATGAAGGATTCCTCGGCGGCGCTCGGCGCGTATCCATGGCGGACCATCATCAGTGTGCTGTATCCCGCGGCGCGCAGCGGCATCGTGACGGGGCTGCTGCTGGCGGTCGCGCGCATCAGCGGCGAGACGGCGCCGCTGCTGTTCACCGCGCTCAACAATCAATTCTGGAGCACCCAGCTCAATGCGCCGATGGCCAATCTTCCGGTCGTCATTTTCACGTTCGCCTTGAGTCCCTACAAGGAATGGCAGGATCTCGCCTGGGCGGGCGCGTTGATCATCACCGTGACCATATTGGTGCTCAGCATCGCCGCGCGGGTCCTGCTGTCATTGCTGCAAACGCAGCAAGGTTCCGGACGATGATTCCGTCGACCAAGCCGCCGCGGCACCTGAAAATGCGCATACCGCCGGCCGCCGCGCAAGAGGTGCAGGATCTGGGGCCCCCCAAGATCGAAATGCGCGCCTTGAATTTCTACTATGGCGACGCCCAGGCGCTGTTCAACATCAACATGTCCCTCGCCGATCGTTCGATCAGCGCGTTCATCGGGCCTTCGGGTTGCGGCAAGTCGACATTGCTACGCGTGCTGAATCGAATGTACGGCCTGTACCCGAAACAGCGCGCCGAAGGCGAAGTGCTGATCGGCGGCCGCGACATTCTGGGACCCACGGTGGATGTCGCCGAACTGCGCTACCGCGTCGGCATGGTGTTCCAGAAACCGACGCCGTTTCCCATGTCGGTGTTCGACAACGTGGCGTTCGGCCTGCGCCTCAGCGGCGGAATCCGCGGTGCCGATCTCAAGACGCGGGTGGAATCCGCATTGCGCGACGCGGCGATCTGGGACGAGGTCAAGGACAAGCTCAATGCCGACGGCCGCAGCTTGTCCGGCGGACAACAGCAACGGCTGTGCATCGCGCGGGCAATTGCGGTGCAGCCCGAGGTGCTGTTGCTCGATGAGCCGACCGCGGCGCTCGATCCCATCTCGACCTTGCGCGTCGAGGAGACCTTGCAGGCACTGCGTGAAAAATACTGTATCGTGATGGTCACGCATAATTTGCAGCAGGCCGCCCGCGTGTCGAATGTCACCGGATTCATGTTCCTGGGTGAACTGGTGGAAATAGGTCCTTCCAGCCGGATATTCACCTCTCCGAAGGATCGCAGAACCGACGACTACATCACGGGTCGATTCGGCTGATGCGAGCCATGGTCGAATATCCCCCCGCCGCACCGCCGATCGACGCACCCGCGCCGCTTCGGGATCCCTTGAGCGATGCCGTGATGACGGCGAGCAGGGTCAATGTTCACTACGGCGACAAGCATGCCGTCAAGGACGTCAGCCTCGACATCGGCCGCAATCAGGTGCTGGCGATGATCGGCCCGTCGGGCTGCGGAAAGTCCACGTTTCTGCGCTGCCTGAATCGAATGAACGACACCATCGAGGGCGCGCGCGTGGACGGCGTGATCACCCTCGACGGCAACGACATTTACGACCGCAAGCAGGACGTGGCGCAGCTGCGCGCGCGGGTCGGCATCGTATTTCAAAAGCCCACGCCGTTCCCCCATTCGATCTATGCCAACGTCGCCTATGGGCCGCGAATCCACGGCCTGGCGAAAACGCGCGCCGACATGGACGAATTGGTTCAGGTCAGTCTGGCGCGCGCCGGACTCTGGGAGGAGGTCAAGGACCGTCTCGCGACTCCCGGCACCAGTCTGTCCGGCGGACAGCAGCAGCGCCTCTGCGTCGCGCGCACCATCGCCGTGAACCCCGAGGTCATCTTGATGGACGAACCCACCTCGGCGCTCGATCCGATAGCGAGCGCGAAGATCGAGGATTTGATCGATGAGCTGAGCGCGAACTACGCCATCGTCATCGTGACGCACAACATGCAGCAGGCGGCGCGGGTATCGCAGCGCACGGCGTATTTTCACATGGGCGATCTGGTCGAAGTCGGTCCGACGGATCTGATTTTCACGAATCCGCAGCAGAAACTGACGGAAGACTACATCACGGGAAGGTTCGGTTGACGGCAGGCGCGGCAGGAGCGGGACTCGAAGAATTGGCCCGCCTTCTGGCGGATGCGCCATTCCTGAAACCCTTCGGCCTCGTCGTGGAATCGTGTGCGCCCGACGAATGCACCGTTCGGGTGCCGTACGACGCTGTGTTGAATCGGCCGGGCGGCATCGTGAGCGGCATTGCCATCATGGGCGCCGCGGATGTGGCGATGTGGCTGGCCATCATGACCCGACGTGGGACCGGCGAGCAGTGGGTTACCACGGACATGAAGACCGCTTTTCTGAACAGCGCCCGCGAGACGGACGTCCATTGCACCGCGCGGGTTCTGAAGCTCGGCAAGAGAACCGCCTACGGCACCGCCGAATGCCGTGCCGCGGACGGCGCTCTGCTGGCGCATCACGTCATCAGCTATGCGCTGATACCGCCCTAGTCGGAACTATTCACGAACCACTGAAGCTCGAAGAAGGCGGGAGTGGACAGGCATTTTTCCGGAGCGTGAAAAACAGGATGTTTTTCCCGCAGCCTCCATGGATGGATTTACGGCGGTCCGGAAAAATGCCTGTCCACTCCCGCCTTCGGGGACTACCGTTGGTTCGCGAATAGTTCCGGTTGGAACGGTTCAGTCGGTATTGCGCAGCAGCTCGTTCAGGGAGGTTTTGGCGCGCGTCTGCGCATCCACCCGCTTGACGATCACCGCGCAGGCGAGCCCATACTTGCCGTTCTTCGCGGGCAGCGTACCCGGCACCACCACGGCGCCGGCGGGGACGCGGCCGTACAGGATCTCGTCCCGTTCGCGATCGTAAATGCGCGTGCTTTGTCCGATGAACACACCCATCGAGATCACCGAGCCCGCTTCGACGACGACGCCTTCGACGATTTCCGAGCGTGCGCCGATGAAGCAATCATCCTCGACGATGGTAGGGGCGGCTTGCAGCGGCTCGAGGACGCCGCCGATGCCGACGCCTCCGGACAAGTGCACGTTCTTGCCGATTTGCGCGCAGGAACCCACCGTCGCCCAGGTATCGACCATCGTGCCCGAGTCCACGTAGGCTCCGATATTGACGTAGCTCGGCATCAACACGACGTTCGCGGCGATGAACGCGCCGCGCCGCACCGTCGCCGGCGGAACGACCCGCACGCCGGCGGCCGCAAACTCGGCGGCGTTCCACCCGCCGTACTTGAGCGGCACCTTGTCGTAAAAGTTCAACGGCCCGCTCGGCATGGCAACGTTGTCGGCGATGCGAAACGACAGCAGCACGGCCTTCTTGAGCCACTCGTTGACGCGCCACTTGCCGGCGAGCTTCTCCGCCACCCGCAAGCTTCCGGCGTCGAGCAGGCCGAGCACGGTCTCGACCGCCGCGCGCAGCTCGGCGGCGGTACTTTGCGGCGTGATCTTCGCCCGCGATTCAAAGGCGTCCTCGACGGTCGCCCGCAGTTTCTCGTAGGGCATCGCTAGCTCCTGGACGCGTCGCGCCGGTCCAGCGCCAGCACCAGGGAATCCTGGACGCGCTGGCACGCCTCCTTCTGCAGCAGCCGGCCTTCGGTATCGGTGATGTAGAACACGTCTTCGGCGCGCTCGCCGACCGTCATGATCTTGGCGCCGTTGATCGCAACGTGCTCGGTCTTGAACACCTTGCCGACCTCGGACAGCAGGCCCGGACGGTCCGCGGCCACCAGCTCGAGGATGGTGCGGTTGTTGCGCGTATCGAGGCTGAAATTGACCTGGGTCGGCGTGGAAAACATCCGCACCTGCCGCGGCGCGCGGCGCGTAACCGTCGCCGGCAGGTCTTCGGGCTGCTGCAGGTTGCGCCACAGACCGCGTTCGATTTCGCGGATACGCACGGTATCGGCGATCACCGCTCCGCTATCCTCGAGCACCACGTAGGTTTCCAGACTGAAGCCGTTGGCGCTGGAGATCAGCCTTGCGTCGACGACATTGAGTCCCATTTGGTCGAGAATGGCGGTGGTGCGCGCAAAGCTGTGAAGGCGCCGCGGCGTATAGGTGAGCACGGCGGTGCCGCCGCGATCCGTGAGCTGCCGGATTGCGACCAGCGGCACGTCGTCGAGTGGGTCCCGGCCCGCGAGCAGCGTGGTTTGCCAGGCGATTTCCTCCGGCGTGTAGCGCAGGAAATACGCTTCGGTCCACTGCGACCAAACCTGCGAGACCTGTTCCACGGGAACGTCGGGCATTTTCGCCCGCGCCTGCTCCTGCGTTTCGCGTATCAATTCTTCCTGGTCGACCGGAGTCTCGAGCCCGCGGCGCAAGGCGCGCTTGGTGCGCTCGTAGAACTCCTCGAACAGCCGCGCTTTCCATGCGTTCCACAGTTTCGGGTTGGTGCCGCGCACGTCCGAGACGGTCAGCACATAAAGATAGTCCAGATGCACCTGGTCGCCGACGCGGCGCGCGAAATCATGGATGATGTCCGGATCGCTGATGTCTTTTTTCTGCGAGGTGATGGACAGGATCAGGTGATTCCTGACCAGCCAGGCGACCAATCGCGCCTCGTAGCGGCCGAGACCCTGTTCCAGGCAAAATGCCTCGGCATCGACCGCGCCCAGTTCGGAGTGATCGCCGCCGCGGCCCTTGGCGATGTCGTGAAACAGCGCGGCAAGATAGGCGATCTCCTGCCGCGGCAGCGACTGCATGATCTGGCTCAAGGCGGGAAATTCGTCGTTGAACTTCGGCATCGCCAGCCGGCGCAGATTACTCACGACGAACAGCGTGTGGGCATCGACCGTGTAGGCGTGAAACAGATCGTACTGCATGCGTCCGACCACCCGCCCGAAAGCGGGGATGTACCGTCCGAGCACGCCGTACAGATTCATCCGGCGCATCTCGTGCGTGACTCCCACGGGCGCGCAGAGGATTTCCAGGAACAGGCGGTGATGGCGCGGGTTTTGCCTGAATTCTTCGTCGATGAGCCACACATGGGTCCCGATCAGGCGGATGGTCTCGGCCCGTACGCCGCGCAGTTCGGGATGCTGCTGCAGGAGCACGAACAGCTCGAGCAGAGCCGAGGGGTAGCGCGCGAAGACTTCCGGATGCGTCACCTCCAGGTAGTCGTTGCGGATCTGAAACCGCGCATTGATCGGCAGCGGCGGCGCGCTTTGCGTCAGGATGGCTTCGCGGAACAGCTGCAGCAGCATTTCGTTCAGCAGGCTGACATCCATGACCGTGCGGTAATATTTTTGCATCAACTGTTCGACGGCCAGCGTGAAGCTCGCGTCCTCGTAGCCGAACATTTTCGCGAGCTTGATCTGGTAATCGAACAGCAGCCGGTCCTCGCGCCGGCCGGTGAGCGCGTGCAGACCGAAGCGCACCTTCCACAGAAACGACTGGCCTAGTTTGAGCTTGCGCAATTCCTCCCGCGTGAGAAAACCGTGCGCCACCAGCTCGTCGAGTGTGTCGGTGCCGAAGTGGCGTTTCGCCACCCAGCCGATGGTCTGGATGTCCCGCAGTCCGCCGGGACTCGATTTGACGTTCGGTTCGAGGTTGTAGGCGGTGTCGAAGTAGCGGTGATGCCGCTCGGTCTGCTCCTTCACCTTCGCTTCGAAAAAGTCCTGGCTCGACCACAGGCGATCGGGCGCCAGCGCGCGGCGCATGCCGGCGAACAGCGATTCGGGGCCGGCCAGCAGCCGCGCTTCGAACAGGGTGGTCGCGACGCTGATGTCGGCGAGGCTCTCGCGCTGGCAATCGTCGATGGAGCGCACGCTGTGGCCGACCTCGAGGCCGATGTCCCACAGAAACGTCAGAAATCGTTCGATATCGGGCTGCCAGTCGGCGGAATCGCTCTTCGGCAGCAGCACCATGATGTCGATATCCGAACTCGGGTGCAGTTCGCCGCGCCCGTAGCCGCCCACGGCCACCAGAGCCAGGTCGTCCGCAAACCGTCCGGCGTGGCGCACCCAGGCGGCGCGCAGCGCGATGTCCACCAAGCGCGCCCGATCGATGACCAGGTCTTCAATGGCATCGTCGGCCTCGAAGCGATCCTTCAACAGCTCCGTGCCGCGATCCAGCACTTGACGGAAGACGATGGGTGAAAACTGGCCCTCCTGCAGCGCCTCGGGCGCGGCCGTCAAGTAGGGCCAGTCGGCGGTATGATCGAAAAATCTTCCGTGAGCGTTCAAGAGGCAGCCGCGGCGGCGGGTAGCCCCACGCTCGCACCCAGGGTCAGTACCTCGTAGCCTCCGCCGGTGACCAGAATTGTGTGCTCCCATTGCGCCGACAGGGATTGGTCCTTGGTGACCACCGTCCAGCCGTCGGCAAGCAGCCGCACCTCGCGGCGCCCGGCATTGATCATGGGTTCGATGGTGAAGGTCATTCCGGCCGTCAATTCGAGGCCGGTGCCGGGTTTGCCGTAGTGCAACACCTGGGGATCCTCGTGATAGACCCGGCCAATACCGTGGCCGCAATATTCGCGCACCACCGAGAAGTTGTTGCTCTCGGCATAGGTCTGGATGGCATGCCCGATGTCGCCCAGCCGGGCACCCGGTTTGACCACCCGGATGCCGTGCCACATGGCCTCGTGGCACACGGCCGTCAGGCGGCGGGCGAGGACCGCCGCATTGCCGACGAAGTACATGCGGCTGGTGTCGCCATGAAAGCCGTCGCGGATCACGGTGACGTCGATATTGATGATGTCGCCGCTCTTCAAGCGCCTGTCGCCCGGTATTCCGTGGCAAACGACATGGTTCACCGAGGTGCAAATGGTCTTTGGAAAGCCGCGGTAATTGAGGTTGGCCGGGATCGATTTCAGCTCGTCCACGATGAAATCATGGCAGCGCTTGTCAAGTTCCTCGGTGGTCGCCCCCGGCAGAACGTAGGGTTCGATCATATCCAGCACGCTGGCGGCCAGCCGGCCGGCGGCGCGCATTTTGTCCTGTTCGTCGGGTGTTTTTATGGTCACGGTCATATGTTCATGGTATAAAGCGCGGCTATTTTTAACAACCCCGCACGCGTGTCGTCACAATCGGCCGGGTGCCCGGCCGAAACGCCGGGTTGCCGATTGGGATACGCGGAGGCTCAACCCGACCAGGAGTGTTTTATGACCAGCGTGTCTATGCGACAAATGCTGGAAGCGGGCGTCCATTTTGGACACCAAACCCGCTTCTGGAACCCGAAGATGGCTCCTTACATCTTTGGCGAACGTAACAAAATCCACATCATCAATCTGGAAAAGACGCAACCCCTGTATGCGCAGGCGGCGGCGTTCATCAGAGGCGTGGCCGCCCAGGGCGGCAAGGTGCTGTTCGTCGGCACCAAGCGCTCGGCCCGCGACGCGGTTCAAAAAGAGGCCTCACGCTGCAGCATGCCCTATGTGAATCAGCGCTGGCTGGGGGGCATGCTGACCAATTTCAAGACCATTCGGCAGTCCATCAAGCGGCTCAACGAATTGGACGAGATGGCGCAGAGCGGCGCCCTCGATCGGCGCGGCAAGAAAGAGGCTCAGATGCTGCGCCGTGAAATGGACAAACTGCTGCGCAGCCTGGGCGGCATCCGCGAAATGACGGCACTGCCCGACGCACTGTTCGTCATCGACGTCGGCCACGAACAAATCGCGATTCATGAAGCCCGCAAGCTCGGGATTCCGGTGGTCGCGGTGGTCGACACCAATTGCTCGCCCGACGGCATCGACTATGTGATTCCGGGCAATGATGACGCCATGCGCGCCATCCTGCTGTACGCGGGCGGCGTGGCCGAATCGGTGCTGGAAGGCAAGGCTTCGTTGCCGGAGGTCCCGGTCGGCGAAGACGAATTCGTGGAGCTGGATGAGGAAGGCAATCCGAAGAAACGTGCGGCCGGAGGCCGCCGTGCAGGCGCGCCGCCGCGCGGCGGCCACAAGAAGCCGCCCCCGCGCCGCAAAGTACCGGTGACCGTGGTGCCGAGTGTGGCCGCCGTGGCCGCCTCGCTCGACGAAGTCGAAGTCGAAGCGGACGACGTCGATGCCGTCGACACGCCGCCGGCGGAGACCCGTCCGGCCAGTGCCCCGCGGCGCCGGCCGGTCGGCCGCGCCGCGCCGCGCCGCGGCGCATGAGGTTGCCCGTTCCGATGAATATCACGGCAGACACCGTCAAGCAGCTGCGCGAGCGCACCGGCGCCGGCATGATGGAGTGCAAGAAGGCGCTGGTCGAGACGCGGGGCGATTTGGACGCCGCCGCGGAACTCATGCGCAAGAGCGGGCTTGCCAAAGCCGACAAGAAGGCGGCGCGCGTCGCGGCCGAGGGAACGGTGGCGGTCGAGCGGGCTGCCTCAAGCGCCGTGCTCGTGGAGGTCAATTGCGAGACCGACTTCGTGGCGCGCAGCGACGAGTTCCTGGACTTCGCGCGCGGCGTCGGACGGATGGCTCTCGAGCATGCCCCCGCCGATTTGAATGCGTTGCTCGCGCTGCGCCAGGGCGCTTCCACCCTGGAAGAGCGGCGCCGCGCGCTGATCGCGAAAATCGGTGAAAACATCTCGGTCCGGCGCTTCGTTCGCGTGACCGCGCCGGGTGCGCTTGGCACCTATATCCATGGCGGGCGCATCGGCGCTCTGGTGGCGCTCGAGGGCGGCGATGAAGTCCTGGCGAAGGACCTGGCAATGCACGTGGCGGCGGCGAATCCCGCCTATATCGATTCGAAGGGCGTGCCGGCGGCCGTGCTCGACAAAGAACGCGAAATTCTGGCGGAGCAGAGCAAGGGCGAGAAAAAGCCGCCGGAGATCATCGCCAAGATGGTCGAGGGGCGCCTGCGCAAGTACCTGGCGGAAATTACCCTGGTGGGCCAGCCCTTCGTCAAGGATCCGGATACCACCGTGGAGAAACTGCTGAAGAAAGCCGGCGCCACGGTCGCCCAGTTCGTGCGCTACGCGGTGGGCGATGGCATCGAAAAAAAACAGGATGATTTCGTCGGCGAAGTGATGGCCCAGGTGAAGGCCATAAAACCTTGACGCCCGACCCCTTTGACTCAACGACCCCGCGCCCGCGGGGTCTTTTATAGTAGGGTACGCATCGAGATCATGACCAACACAGACGCCACGGCCCGCTATCGTAGAATATTGGTCAAGCTGTCCGGCGAGGCGCTGCTCGGCGGCGAGGACTACGGCATCGATCCGCTCATGCTCAAGCGCATTGCCGGCGAAATCCGCGACCTCACCCTGATGGGGGTCCAGGTCGCAGTGGTATTGGGCGGCGGCAATATCTTCCGCGGCGCGGGTTTGGCGCGCGCCGGCATGGACCGGGTCACCGCCGATCACATGGGCATGCTCGCCACCGTGATCAATGCGCTCGCGCTGCAGGACGCCCTCGAGAGCCTCGGTACGTACGCGCGTGTGATGTCGGCGCTGCGCATCAACGAGGTGTGCGAGGATTACATCAGGCGGCGCGCGGTACGGCATCTGGAAAAGGGCCGGGTGGTGATTTTCGGCGCCGGCACAGGCAACCCGTTTTTCACCACCGACACGGCGGCTTCCTTACGTGCAATCGAAATCAACGCCGATATTTTGCTGAAGGCGACCAAGGTGAACGGCATCTATGATTCGGATCCGGTCACGAACCCGGCCGCCAAGCGCTATACGCATCTGACCTTCGACAAGGTGCTGAACGACCGCCTGAACGTGATGGATGCGACCGCCATCGTCATGTGCCGCGAAAACAATCTACCGCTGCAGGTGTTCAATCTGTTCAATGCCGGCGATTTGATGCGCATTGTCCGGGGCGAAGACGTCGGCACCGTTGTAACCTCGTAACCCTAGGGGGGACCCATGCTCGAGGACTTGAAGAAAGACGCAACCCAACGCATGCAAAAGTGCGTCTCGATGTTCAAGGATCAGCTGAAGAAGATGCGGACCGGGCGGGCGCACACCAGCTTGATCGAGCACATCAAGGTCGACTACTACGGCTCGGAAATGCCGTTGAACCAGGTGGCCAACATTGCGACCGAGGACGCGCGCACCTTGACCGTGAGCCCCTGGGAAAAAGCCATGGTGCCCATCATCGAAAAAGCGATCTACAAATCCGACCTGGGGCTCACTCCCAACACCGCCGGGCAGCTCATTCGCATCAACATGCCCGCGCTCACCGAAGAACGCCGCCGCGACATCATCAAAGTCGTGAAGTCCGAGGCGGAGAACGCCCGCGTGGCCGTGCGCGGAGTGCGCCGCGAAGTCATGAATGAACTGAAGGAAATGCTCAAGGAGAAGCTGATTGCGCAGGACGAAGACCGGCGGGCCCAGGATGACATTCAGAAGCTGACCGACAAGCACGTCGCGGAAATCGATCACGCCATGGCGGAGAAGGAAAAGGAGCTGATGCAGGTGTGAAGATGGACCACTCGCCGCAGCATGTCGCAATCATCATGGACGGCAACGGCCGATGGGCCCGATCGCGCGGCTTGCCGCGGCCTGCCGGACATCGCGCCAGCGTCAAGGTGGTGCGCCGGGTCGTTGAGGAATGCGCCAAACGCGAGGTGCGTTACCTCACGCTGTTCGCCTTCAGCAGCGAGAATTGGCGCCGGCCTCCCGACGAAGTCGGCATGCTGATGAACCTGTTCCTCGACGCGCTGGAACGCGAGGTCGCGGATTTGCACCGCAATCAAGTGCGCCTGGGCTTCATCGGCGATCGCGAATCGTTGGGTGCCGAACTCGCGCGGCGGATGCAGAGCGCGGAGCAACTCACCGAAGCCAACGCGGGGCTGCGGCTGATCGTGGCGGTGGCCTATGGCGGACGCTGGGATATTGCGCGCGCCTGCCGCTTGCTCGCCGCCGATGCGGCGGCCGGCACGCTCACCGCCGCCGGCATCGATGAAGAACAGGTGGCACGGCGTCTGGCACTGGCCGGCATCCCCGACCCCGACCTTCTGATCCGCACGGGCGGCGAGCAGCGCGTGAGCAATTTCCTGTTGTGGAATCTTGCTTACACCGAGCTGTACTTTACCGATGTGCTGTGGCCCGAGTTTTCACCCGCCCATCTGGACGCGGCGTTCGAATATTTTGGGCAGCGCGAGCGCCGCTTCGGCAAGACGTCGGGGCAACTCGCGGATGCTTAGGACACGCATACTCACCGCGGTCGTCCTTGCCGTCGTCCTGCTGGCGGGTTTGTTCCTTTTGTCCCCTCCCTGGGCGGTGCTGGCGTTCGGCGCGGTCTTCACCATCGGCGCCTGGGAGTGGGGCGGATTCGGCGCACTCTTCGCGGCGGGACCCCGGGTCGCCTATGCGGCGGGCATCGCGGTGTTGCTGTTCCTCACCTGGAGGTGGACGGAAGACCGGATGCATTTGCTGCTGCTGCTCAAGCTGGCCTGCGTCTGGTGGGTGATCGCTCTGCTGTGGCTGTCCTTTGCCCCTTCCCGGCATCATCCGGCCCTCGTGCTCCTGTGCGGTCTGCCCGTCCTCGTGCCGGCCTTCATTGCCCTGGCGAGGCTTCAGGTCACGGCCATCGGCTTCGCGCGCGGCCCGCGGATCGTGCTGTGGATGGTGTTGATGGTGATCGCGGCCGACATCGGCGCGTACTTCGCGGGACGCAGTTTCGGACGCCGAAAATTGGCGCCTCGCGTGAGTCCGGGCAAGACGCAGGAGGGTGCCGTGGGCGGCCTCTTGATGGCGGCGCTGGTCGGCTGGGGAGGCGCATTGTATTTTGATTTCCCGCCGGCGGCCGCGGCGGCTTTCGGCTGTGCCGTGGGTGTTTTTTCCATCATCGGCGATCTCACCGAGAGCATGTTCAAACGTGCCGCGGGCTTGAAGGACAGCGGCTCGCTGCTGCCCGGTCACGGCGGCCTGTTGGATCGCATCGACAGCGTGACGGCCGCGGCCCCGCTGTATGCTCTGGGGCTGTTCGGTTCCGGTGTGATCGCATGAGCTCGCCCAAAGGCCTGGCCATCCTGGGTTCCACCGGGAGCATCGGGTGCAGCACGCTTGCCGTGGTGGCTTTGCATCCGGAGCGGTTCCGCGTCGCGGTGCTCGGTGCGCGCAGCAGCTGGCAAGCCGTGGTCGAGCAGGCAAAGCAGTTTCACGCGGAAACCGTGGTGCTCGTCGACCCCGCTGCGGCGGCGCATGCCCGCGCGGCGCTGCGCGCTTGCGGTTCAGCCACACGGGTGGAGAGCGGGCCCGACGCGCTCGCGCTCGCCGTGGCCGCCGGCAATGTCGACATCGTGATGGCGGCGATCGTCGGCGCGGCCGGGCTGCCGTCGACTCTGGCGGCCGTGCGCGCCTCCAAGCGTGTGCTCCTCGCCAACAAGGAAGCGCTGGTCATGGCCGGTCCGCTCCTGATGGATGAAGTGCGCCGCGCGGGCGCCGTGATCATTCCGATCGACAGCGAGCACAACGCGATTTTTCAATGCATGCCGGCGGGCTATCTTCCGGGCGACGCTGCGCGCGGCGTGGTTCGGGTGATTCTGACCGCCTCCGGCGGCCCGTTTCGCTGCACCGACCTCGAGCGCTTGGCGCATGTCACGCCGGACGAAGCCTGTGCGCACCCGAAGTGGAAGATGGGCCGCAAGATCTCGGTCGATTCCGCGACGCTGATGAACAAGGGGCTCGAGGTCATCGAGGCGACCCTGTTGTTCGGCTTGCCGGAGCCGCAAGTGGATGTCATTGTCCATCCGCAGAGCGTGGTGCATTCGCTGGTCGAGTACGCGGACGGTTCGATGCTGGCGCAGTTGGGCGCTCCCGATATGCGCACGCCCATTGCCCAGGCGCTGGCGTGGCCGGAGCGCTTTGCTTCCGGTGTACAATCGCTCGATTTAGCCGCGATCGGGCAGCTGGGTTTCGAGCCGCCGGATCATCAGCGATTTCCCTCCTTGAGGTTGGCGCGAGCGGCGGCACGAGCCGGGGGCACGGCGCCCGCGGTGCTGAACGCGGCCAACGAGGTCGCGGTACAGGCGTTTCTCGAGCGCCGCTTGAACTTTACTGCGATTGCCGCGGTCATTGACAAAGTGTTGCAGCGTCTCGGTTCGTCGCCCGTCAAGGCTCTGGGTGATGTTTTGGATGCCGACGCCGCCGCGCGACGCTTGGCTGTTGCCTTGATCGAGCATGAGCCTGGAGCCTTTGCATGAAGATGTTAGGTTTTCTCGCCGCCTTTCTGGTCGCGATCGGGATATTGGTGGCGGTCCACGAATTCGGGCACTACTGGGTCGCCAAGAAGCTCGGCTTCAAAGTTCTGCGCTTCAGCATCGGTTTCGGCAAGCCGCTGCTGACGCGTATCGGCAAGGACGCCGATCGCACCGAATACTGCGTGTCCGCCATCCCCCTGGGCGGCTATGTCAAATTGCTGGATGAGCGCGAGGGCGAGGTGAGCGCCGCGGAGCTGCACCGCTCATTCACCCGCAGGCCCGTGCTGCATCGAGTCGCGGTGCTGCTGGCCGGCCCCGCCATGAACCTGCTGTTCGCCTCGATCCTGTACGCGATTCTGGCGATGGTCGGAACGGAAAGCGTCAAGCCGGTGATCGGGCAGGTGCGTTTGGACAGTCCCGCCGCCCTGGCCGGGCTGCAGCGCGGCGATGAGATCGTGCGCGTCGGCGATCGCACCGTCGAGGATACCGAAGCGCTGCAGATCGCGTTGATCCGCCAATTCACCGATGACGGCGTGATACCGCTGCGCGTGCGCCGCGACGGCGGCGAGCGCTCGCTGACGTTGCGCGTCAATCAGGATCGCCGCGCGCTCACAGAGCCCGGTAAATTGCTGCCGGGCTTGGGGTTCGATCTGGCCACCTGGAACGCCAATACCCTGGTTCACGAGGCGCCCATGGACAGCGCCGGCGCGCGCGCCGGCCTCCAGGCAAAGGATCGCGTGCTGGCGGTGGACGGCCAGCCCGTCGCCAACGGCAACCAGTTCGTCGCCATGGTGAACGGTGCGCCCGGCCGCGACATTTCGATCGAAGTCGAGCGCCAGGGCAAGCGATTGCGTATCGTGGCGCCGGTGCCGCGGGTCGTGGAGCAGGGGCGCACCATCGGCCGGCTGGGCATCTCGCTCGACGAAGGACCGCGAACCTGGCCGCCGGGTCTGGTCGTGACCCATCGCTTGGGTCCGATCGACGCTTCGTTAAGCGGCGTGGCGAAGACCTGGGAGATGTCCTCGCTCACCGTGCAGATGCTATGGCGCATCGTGACCGGCCAGGTATCCGCGAAGAACATCAGCGGTCCGATCAGCATCGCCGAATTCGCCGGCATCAGCGCCTACCTGGGGCCGACGGCGTTCTTGGCTTTTCTGGCGATCATCAGCGTGAGCCTGGGAGTGCTCAACTTGATGCCCGTGCCGCTGTTGGACGGCGGTCAGGTGGTTTATCAGCTGGTGGAAGCGATCAAGGGCACGCCGCTGTCCGAGCGCGCCCAGCTGTTCGGGCAACAAATCGGGATTGCGCTGCTCGTCGTGTTGATGAGCCTCGCCTTTTATAACGACATTACAAGACATTTGAATTAACGGGATATCATGATCAATCGAATTTGCAATCGGTCGTTGCCGCGTGCGGCTTGATTTGCGTTTGGCTTGCCTGGTGGCCCTTGCCATCCAGCTCTGGGGATCGGCTGCGCGCGCGCAAATCGTGCAGGAACCGTTCACGGTCGGCGACATCCGCATCGAGGGTCTGCAGCGGATCTCCGAAGGCACGGTATTCAACTACCTGCCCGTGAACATCGGCGATCACCTCGACGGCCAGCGCATCGGCGAGGCCATGCGCGCGCTGTATGCGACCGGTTTCTTTCGCGACGTGGAATTGCGGCGCGACGGCAACATCTTGCTGGTGGTGGTGGTCGAACGGCCCTCCATCGCCAAGTTCGAAATCAAGGGCAACAAGGACATCAAGACCGAGGACTTGCAAAAGAGCTTGCGCAACGTGGGACTCGCCACGGGCAAGACGTTCGATCGCTCGGTTCTCGATGAAGTGAAGCAGTACCTCACCGACCAGTATTTCAGCCGCGGCAAGTATGCGGTTCGCGTCGATACCAAGATCACGGAATTGCCGGGCAACAAGGTCGACGTGATCGTCGACATCAAGGAAGGCAAACGCGCCAAGATCGAGATGATCAACCTGGTCGGCAACACCAAGTTCAAGGAAAAGGACGTGCTCGGCACCTTCGAGCTGAAGACGCCGAACTGGCTGTCCTGGTACAAGCAGGATGACCGCTACTCGCGCGAGTCGTTGACCGGCGATCTGGAGAAATTGCGCTCGTACTACATGGATCGCGGCTACGCCAATTTCCAGATCGAGTCGACGCAGGTGACGATCGCCCCCGAAAAGGACGACATGTACATCACCGTGAACGTCAACGAGGGTGATGTTTTCAAGGTTTCGGAGATCAAACTCGCGGGCACGATGGTGGTGCCCGAGGAGCAACTGCGAAAACTCCTGGTGTTCGCGCCGGGCGATATTTTTTCGCGCAAGCAGGTCACCAGCTCGCAGCAGCTGATGAGTTACCGGCTCGGCGCCGATGGATACGCGTTCGCCAAGATCGATCCCGTGCCGACCTCGGACAACGAGAAGAAGACCGTGTCGATCACCTTCTTCATCGAGCCCGGCAATCGCGTCTACGTGCGCCACATCAATTTCACCGACACGACGGCGATCAACGACGAAACCTTGCGCCGCGAGATGCGTCAGCTCGAAGGCGGATGGCTGTCGAATTCCGCGATCGAGCGTTCCAAGGAGCGGCTGCAGCGGCTGCCGTATGTCGAGAAGGTGGAGTTCGAGACCAAACCGGTTGCGGGCAGCGCGGACCTCGTCGATGTGGACTACAAGATCAAGGAGGGTCTGCCGGGGCAGTTCGGCGGCGGCATCGGCTATTCAGAATCGCAGAAATTCACGTTGAACGGCAATTTCGTCCATAGCAACTTCATGGGCACCGGCGATCGCATCGCGCTCGAGATCAACGCCGGCAAGTACAGCAAGAGCTACGTGTTTGCGCACACCGACCCATATACCACCATCGACGGCGTGGCACGCACCACCTCATTGACCTACCGCGACATCACGCAGTTCGTGGCGGCGTCATCAGCGTTCTCGACCAAACAGATCACCGGCGCGATCCAATGGTCCTACCCCATCAGCGAGTACCAGTACGTGCAGGCAGGCGTATCCGCCAACAAGAACACCCTGGTCGTTTCTCAGGGGTACAGCGCGCAGCAGGCGGTGGACTGGGTCAAACAGAACGGCAATACTTTCCTGCGCACCCTGGAAGACACCAACGGCGACGGCGTGGTCAATTCCTTGGACAGTCCTTACACGATCTTCGGCACCCAGTTCTACACCTACGAACTGACGGGAGGTTGGAATTTCGATGCGCGCAACCGGGCACTGTTCGCCGACCGCGGCCTGCATGTGGCGCTCTCCGGCCGTTACGCGATTCCCCCCAGCGACGTACGTTACTACGCCACCAACTTCCAATACCTTCAGTACGTGCCGATCTGGAGAAAATGGCTGTTGTCCTTCAATGCGCAGGTCGACTACGCCTCGGCGCTGGGTCGTACGACGGCATTGCCTCCCTATCTCAATTACTTCGCCGGCGGCCCGGACAGCGTGCGCGGCTACCGCGAGAGCCGCTTGGGGCCGCGGGACAATATCGGCATCGGCAACCCGTACGGCGGAAACTTCCGCATCGTCAACCGCCTGGAGTTGATATTCCCGGTGCCGGAAAAGTGGAAAAGCGCGGCCCGGGTGAGCTGGTTCTACGACCTGGGCAACGTTTTTCAGACCGGCGACAAGGTCAAATTCTTGGGGGTCGACGACATAACGCCGGTCAACTATCACTTCAATTATGCTAACCTGAAGAGATCGACCGGGATCGCGGTGCAATGGCTTGCACCTTTGGGGTTGTTCCGATTCTCGTATGGCATTCCTTTAAATCCGAATCCCGGCGACACGGTGAGATTCAACGACGAAACAGAACGTTTTCAATTTTCTATCGGTCAGGCGTTCTGACCGCACATTATTCGAGGTCTTAAAGATCAACATGTCGACTTTCAATCGCAGCATTCCGTTCTTGGTTCTATGTCTGTGCGCAGCCCTGGTGTCCGGCCCGGCGAGCGCGGAAACCAAGATGGGGTATGTCAATTTCCAGAAGCTGCTGGAAGACGCGCCGCAAACCAAGGCGGCGATGCAAGCGCTCGAGAACGAGTTTGCGCCGCGGCGCCGTGAGCTGCTGACGATGCAGAACGATCTGAAGGCACGCGACGAGAAATTCCAGAAGGAGAACGCCGTGATGTCCGAGGCCGATCGGGCGAAGGCGGAGAAACAGCTGCGCGACCAGCAGCGCGAGTTCTCGCGCAAGGCCGGTGAATTCCAGGACGACGCATCGACGCGGCGCAACGAGGAGATCGGCAAGGTGCAACGCTACCTGGTCACGGAGATCCAGGGGTACGCCACCGCCCAGGGCTACGACTTGGTGCTCGGAGATGCCGTGTTCTTCGCCAAGGGACCGCTCGATATCACGGCGAATGTGCTGGCGGTGCTGGGGACCAAGCCGGCGGTTCTGCCGGCCGCGGCTCCCTCTCCGGCCAAGAGTCCCGCGGCGGCGACGCCTCCCGCGAAAACTCCCGGCGGCAAATAGCGTCCGCAAGACCTATCGCACTGAAAGGGCGGTGCGCAGGTGCAGGGAGAATTCAGCCTCGGGGAATTAGCGGTGCGGTTCGGCCTCGGGCTGCGCGGCGAGCCCAGCCTGGCCGTCTCGCGCGTCGCGACGTTGTCGCATGCGGACTCCGGGACCTTGAGCTTTCTGGCGAATTCGCGCTATCGCAAACAGATGCAGTCCACCCGCGCAACGGCCGTCCTGGTGGCGCCTGAGAATGCAGCGGATTGCCCCGTTGCCGTGCTGATCGACCCCAACCCATACCTTGCGTATGCGCATATCGCGAATCTGCTGCATCCGCAGGCGCCGGTCGCGGCGGGAATACATCCAAGCGCGGTCGTGTCGCCGCGCGCGAGCGTGGCGCCTTCGGCGAGCGTGGGACCGCTTGCCGTCATCGAGGACGATGCGGAAATCGGCGAGCGGGTGTTCGTGGGTCCCGGCTGCATCGTGCAGCGCGGAGCGCGCGTCGGCGCGGACACCCGGCTGATCGCGCGGGTGAACCTATACGCCGGTGTGCGGATCGGCCGGCGCTGCATTTTGCACGCCGGCGCGGTGATCGGCGCCGACGGCTTCGGGTTTGCGTCGGATGCAGGGACCTGGGTCAAGGTGCCGCAGGTGGGCAGCGTCCGGATCGGCGACGACGTGGAGATCGGCGCAAACACCACCATCGATCGGGGCGCCATCGACGATACGGTGGTGGAGCATGGCGTGAAACTGGATAATCAGATTCAAGTGGGCCACAACGTGACCATCGGCGCGCATACCGCCATTGCGGGTTGCGTGGGGATTTCCGGGAGCACGACGATCGGTCAACGGTGCATGATCGGCGGCGGGGTCGGTATCGCCGGCCACTTGACCATTGCCGACGACGTGGTGGTGACGGGCGTCAGCCTGGTGAGCGCCTCGATCAAGCACGCCGGCAGCTATTCGAGCGGGATGCCGGCCGTCGAGACCCGGCTGTGGCGGCGCATGGTGGCACATTTGCGGCGGCTGGATGCAAAGGAGCGATGATGGAAGAACCCGGGAAGATGGATATCGAGGCGATCATGCGGCAATTGCCGCATCGATATCCCATGTTGCTGGTGGACCGTGTTCTGGAATGCGTGTCTGGAAAGCACGTCCACGCCTTGAAGAACGTGACATTCAACGAGCCTTACTTCACGGGACACTTCCCGCATCGGCCGGTGATGCCGGGAGTGATGATCATCGAGGCGCTGGCACAGGCCGCGGGAATCCTGGCGTTCAAGACCGTCGAAGTGGTGCCGGACACCGACACGCGCTTCTATTTCGTCGCCATCGACAATGCGCGGTTCCGTAAGCCCGTCGAGCCGGGCGATCAGCTCCTGCTCAAGGTCACGCTGAAGCGCGCATTCAAGGGAATCTGGAAGTTTCACGGATCGGCCGAAGTCGACGGTTTCGAGGTGGCGTCGGCGGAAATCATGGTGGCACCGGAGACCAAGGGCACCAAGCCAAAAGGAGCGGCGGGATGATCGACCCGCGTGCGGTGATATCGCCGCAAGCGCAGATAGCGCCGGATGTGCGGATCGGACCGTTCACCGTCATCGGCGCGGATGTCGTGATCGGCGCCGGTACCTGGATCGGTCCGCATGCGGTGGTCAACGGTCCGACGCGCATCGGCGCCGACAACAAGATATTTCAGTTCGCCTCCATAGGCGATGCGCCGCAGGATAAGAAATACAAGGGCGAGCCGACGCTTCTTACGATCGGCGATCGAAATGTGTTTCGCGAATCCGTCACCGTGAATCGCGGCACCACCCACGACAAGGGCGTGACGCGCATCGGCAACGATAATCTGCTGATGGCGTATTCGCACGTCGCCCACGATTGCCAGTTGGGCGATCAGATCGTGATGGCGAACTGCGCCACCCTGGGCGGGCACGTGGAAATCGGCGATTGGGTGATCATGGGCGGGTTATCGGCGGTGCATCAGTTCACCAAGATCGGCGCGCATTGTTTCATAGCCCACAGTGCCGCGGTTACCCGCGACGTGCCGCCGTATGTCATGGCGGTCGGACGGCCCGCCGTGCCGCACAGCGTGAACTCCGAAGGATTGAAGCGCCGCGGCTTCACCCCTGCGCAGGTTCTGAACATACGCCGCGCCTACCGCCTGCTGTATCGCTCGGGTTTGAAACTGAAGGCGGCCATGGAGGAACTCGAGAAATTGGCCGTGACCCAAACGGAAATCCGGCCCTTCGTCGAGTTCCTCAAGCGCAGCGAACGCAGCATCGTCCGGTAGGAGCCTGTCTGAGCATTCAACGTGGCTCCTAGATGAGAGTTCCGCTGCGGGTGGGTTTGGTGGCGGGAGAGGCGTCGGGCGACACTCTGGGCGCCGATCTGATCGGCGCTATGCGCCGTCTGAAACCGGGAACGGAGTTTTTCGGCATCGCCGGCCCGAAAATGCAGGCCGCGGGATGCGAGACCTGGGAGCCGGCGGAATCGCTCGCCGTGATGGGCTTGTTCGAAATCCTGCGCGATCTGCCGCGTCTGCTGCGCCTGCGGTCGCGCATCCGGACGCGGTTCCTCGCGGCCAAGCCGGACCTGTTCGTCGGCATCGATGCGCCCGAATTCAATCTGCGCCTGGCGCGCGATCTGCGCGCCGCCGGCATCCCGACGGTGCAATACGTCAGTCCGCAGGTGTGGGCATGGCGGCAGAGCCGGGTGCGCAGCATCCACGAATCCGTGGACCTGGTGCTGTGCCTGCTGCCGTTTGAAAAGCGCTTCTACGATGCGCACGGCATGCCGGCCGAGTTTGTCGGACACCCGCTCGCCGATGCCATCCCGATGACCGTCGACCGTTCCGCCGCGCGTTCTTCCCTCAACATAGACCCCGGTGCTCAAGTCGTCGCGCTGTTGCCGGGAAGCCGGCGCGGTGAGGTGGCGAGATTGGCCGGGGATTTCATGGCGACCGCGCGCTGGCTCGCGGCGCAGCGGCCGCAGCTTGTGTTCATCGCGCCGATGGCGAGCGCGGCGGCGCGGCGGATTTTTGCGCAGGCGCAGGAGCGCCTTGCGCCCGGACTCGAGCTCCGGCTCATCGACGGTGGGGCGCAAGCCGCGTTGATCGCCGCCGACGTGTGCCTGGTGGCTTCCGGCACAGCAAGCCTCGAGGCTGCATTGTGCAAGCGCCCCATGGTGGTCGTCTACCGTCTGGGAGCGATGACGGCCTTCATCCTGCGCCGGCTGAATCTGGTGAAATCCAAGTTTTTTGCACAACCAAATTTACTTGCGGATCGGCGCGTCGTCGGCGAGTATTTTCAGGAGGAAATTGTCCCAGAGTCGATCGGAGCGGAGCTCTTGATGTGGCTTGACGATGCCGAACGCCGCAACGGCTTGGAACAGGAGTTCGCGCGGATTCATGCCGGGTTGCGCCGCGATGCGGGCACTCGGGCGGCGCAGGCAATCGTGGCCTTGATCAAATGAGACGGCGGGTCGCCGGCATCGACGAGGCGGGACGCGGGCCGCTCGCGGGGCCGGTGGTCGCGGCAGCGGTGATCCTGCGGCCGGGCCGTCACATCGATGGCCTCGCCGATTCCAAGGCGCTGAGTCCGCAGGAGCGCACCGCCTTGAACGAGGTAATCCGGCGCGACGTGCTATGTTTCGGCATCGGTTGGGCCGACCAGGCGGAGATCGACGCCTTGAATATACTGCAGGCCACTTTTTTGGCGATGCGCCGCGCACTGCTCGCGATGACCCTGACGCCCGATCATGTGTTGGTGGATGGCAATCAATTGCCGCCCCTGGGCGGGTTGGGCAAAAGCCTGACCGCGCGTGCCGTGGTGCGCGGCGACGCCAGGGAACCTGCCATCAGCGCGGCCTCCATCCTGGCGAAGACGGCCAGAGATAGCTATATGGATCATATGGATACGCTGTATCCGGCATATTCTTTTGCAACTCACAAGGGATACTGCACGGCGCTTCATCAGCGGCTTCTCGAGGAGCATGGGCCCTGTCCCTTGCACCGGCGCTCCTTTGCGCCGGTGAAGCTCGCACTCAGGGCCGCCCCGTGAGGCAATTCGTTCATTTGCGATTGCACACGGAGTATTCCCTGGTCGATGGGATTGTGCGAGTCCCCGAACTGATGGCATCCGTGGCCGCGTCGGGGATGCCGGCGGTGGCGTTGACCGATCAAAGCAATTTGTTCGCGATGGTGAAGTTCTACAAGGAGGCATTGGCGGCCGGCGTCAAGCCGTTGATTGGAGTCGACGCGTGGATTCGCGAAGCGGGCGAGCGGACGCCGCCGTCGAGAGTGGTATTTCTCTGTCAAAATCTCGTGGGTTATCGGCATCTGACGCAGTTGGTGACCCGTTCTTATCTCGAGGGTCAGCAACACGGCCCGCCGATGCTGGAGCGCGGCTGGCTGCAAAACGGCATGCTGCATGGGCTGATCGTGTTGTCGGGCGGCGCGGACGGCGACATCGGACAGGCCATTGCCCGAGGTCGCTACGATGAAGCGTCCCGCTGTCTGACTGCCTGGCAGGAACTGTGCGGCGACCGGTTTTACCTCGAGGTGCAGCGCACCGGCCGGGCGGGTGAACTGGCCTACGGCGAAGCCGTCATGGAATTGAGTGTTGAGCGTGGCGTGGCGGCGCTCGCCACCAACGACGTGCGCTTTCTGACGCGGGCGGAGTTCGAGGCGCACGAAGCGCGGGTGTGCATCCACGACGGCGCCCTGCTCGCCGACCCGGGCCGTGCGCGGCGCTATTCCGTGGAGCAGTACCTGAAGTCGCCGGCGGAGATGGCCGAGCTTTTCAAGGATGCGCCGGAGCTGCTTGATAATGCAGTGGAAGTCGCGAAGCGGTGTTCACTGGAAATCCGCTTGGGTGCCTCCATGCTGCCGGCGTATCCGGTGCCCGCGGGCAGCGACACCGAGCAGTTCCTTCGCGAGCAGGCGCGGCGTGGCCTCGAGACACGGCTGGCCCCCGCGCGCGTGCCGTCGGTCGCGCTGCCCGTCGCGCGGGCGGACGCGCTGCCCGTCGCGCGAGCGGACGCGCTGCCCGTCGCGCGAGCGGACTACGAAGCGCGGCTGGAACTGGAGCTGGGCGTCATTTGCTCCATGGGATTCGCCGGATATTTTTTGATCGTGGCCGATTTCATCAGGTGGGCACGCGAGCATGGCGTGCCCGTGGGTCCCGGCCGCGGCTCCGGCGCGGGTTCGCTGGTCGCGTATGCGCTGGGCATTACCGATTTGGATCCGATCGAGCATGACCTTCTGTTCGAGCGATTCTTGAATCCCGAGCGCGTATCGATGCCGGACTTCGACGTCGACTTCTGCATGGAGGGTCGCGACCGGGTCATCGAATACGTCGCGAACAAGTATGGCCGCGAGCGCGTTTCGCAAATCATCACCTACGGCACCCTGGCGGCCAAGGCCGTGGTGCGGGACGTGGGCCGGGTGCTCGGTCACAACTACGGCTACGTCGACAAGATCGCGAAGCTGATTCCGTTCGAGATCGGCATCACGCTCGACAAGGCGCTCGAACAAGAAGAGGAGCTGAAGCGGCTGTATGAGGGCGATGCGGAGATCCGCGAGCTCATCGACCTGGCGCGAACTCTGGAGGGCCTTGCGCGCAATGCCGGCACACATGCGGGCGGCGTGGTCATTGCGCCGTCGGTGCTGACCGATTTCACTCCGCTGTATTGCGAAGAGGGCAGCACGACGCCGGTGACGCAGTTCGACAAGGACGATGTCGAGGCCGCCGGGCTGGTGAAATTCGATTTCTTGGGGTTGCGCACGCTGACCATCATCGATTGGGCGGTTCGCGACATCAATGCAAAACGCGCCGCCTTGGGCGAAGCGCCCATTGCGATGGAATATCTGCCCATGGACGACGCCGCGACCTATCAGCTGCTCAAGAGCTGCAGGACCACGGCGGTATTCCAGCTCGAGTCGCGCGGCATGAAGGATCTGATCCGCCGCCTGCAGCCCGATCGCTTCGGCGACATCGTGGCGCTGGTCGCCCTGTTCCGGCCCGGACCTTTGCAGTCCGGCATGGTCGAAGATTTCATTGCGCGCAAGCATGACACCAGCGGCGCCAAGATCGATTACCTGCACCCGGATTTGAAGCCGGTGCTGGCGGCGACTTATGGAGTGATTCTGTATCAGGAACAGGTCATGCAGATCGCGCAGATCCTGGCGGGCTACACGCTGGGCGGCGCGGATCTCCTGCGGCGCGCCATGGGCAAGAAAAAGCCCGAAGAAATGGCCAAGCAGCGTTCGGTTTTCGTCAGCGGCGCGGTGGCGCGCGGGGTGCGGGAGGCGCAGGCGACGCATATTTTCGATTTGATGGAAAAGTTCGCCGGATACGGTTTCAACAAATCGCACTCAGCGGCGTACGCCCTGCTGTCCTATCAAACGGGGTGGCTCAAAGCGCACTATCCGGCGGCCTTCATGGCCGCGGTTCTTTCCTCCGACATGGACAAGACCGACAAAGTGGTGATGCTGATCGATGAATGCGCCAGCATGGAGCTCACGGTTCTGCCGCCCGACGTGAATGAGTCGGTGTATGCCTTCCGTGTTTCCGGCCCCATGAGCATTCGGTTCGGGTTGGGGGCGATCAAAGGCGTGGGGGCTTCCGCGGTGGAGGCCATCATCGAGGAGCGCACCGCCAAGGGGCCCTTCGAGAGTCTGCCGGACCTATGCCGGCGTATCGATTTGCAGCGGGTGAATCGGCGCGTGTTCGACGCCTTGATTCGCTCCGGGAGCTTGGATCGGATCGGGCCCAATCGGGCCACCCTGACCGCCGAGCTGGATCGCGCCATGCAACTCGGCGAACAGAATTCGCGTGCCATGAGTGTGGGCCAGGTGGACTTGTTCGGTTTGAGCGCGGCCCCGGACAGTGTGGTGGCCGACTGGACCGAATCGCAACGGCTGGCCGGAGAGCGCGAGACCCTGGGACTGTTCTTGAGCGGACACCCGATCACGCCGTATCAGCCGGATTTGAAGTTCCTCGGCGCGGCGCGCCTCGCGGATGTCGTCAGCATCCCAAAACCTGCCCAAGCCATCGATGGCATGCGCAGCTGGTCTGCGGGCAAGAGCGCCACGGTGGCCGGCCTGGTGCTGGAGATCCGCCGTCGCCCGAATCGAGTGACATTGATCCTGGACGATCGCACCGCCCGGCTCGAGGTCAGCTTGTACGAGGAGATTTTTCAGCAGCACCGCGACATCATCGTCAAGGATGCGATCCTGATCATCGACGGTACGCTGCGGTTCGATGATTTCATCGAGGCATGGCGATTGCAGGCAAAATCTCTGATGGATATCGACCGCGCCCGCGAACGCTTCGCGCGCCGTCTGTGGCTGCGATGGCCCGCTGAATTCGACGGTCCGCAGGGCATGAATCGGCTGGAACAGATGTTGACGCCTCACCTGCGCGGTCCCTGCGGCGTGAGCGTGTCGGTCAACCGGCCCGAATACGCAGGCAGGCTCAATTTGGGCGAAGCCTGGTCGGTGCATGCGTCGCGGGTACTGCTCGACAGGCTGACGGACTTGGTTGGGCGGGAAGGATGGCATCTAGTGTATGGTCCGCGTAATGATGTGCGTGGCGAGGAAACGTCTTCATGGCAATGAATTTTCTGGAGTTTGAACAGCCGATCGCGGAACTCGAGGCGAAGATCGAGGAACTCAAATTCTTGGGAAAGGACGCGAGCGTCAATATCACGGAAGAAATCAAGCGGCTGCAGGCGAAGAGCCGGGCGCTCACGAACAGCATTTTCGCCAACCTGACGCCCTGGCAGATCACCCAGTTGGCGCGGCATCCGCAGCGTCCCTATACGCTCGACTATGTATCCATGATTTTCACCGACTGGCATGAATTGCACGGCGATCGCATGTATGGCGACGATCTGGCCATCGTGGGCGGGTTGGCGCGGCTCGAGGGAATGCCCGTGATGTTGATCGGGCATCAGAAGGGCCGCGACACCAAGGAGCGCGTGCGGCGCAACTACGGCATGCCCAAACCTGAGGGTTACCGTAAGGCGCTGCGCCTGATGATGATGGCCGAGCGGTTCCGCATTCCGGTGGTCACCCTGATCGATACGCCGGGGGCGTATCCCGGCATCGGGTCGGAGGAGCGCGGCCAGAGCGAGGCCATCGCCCGCAATTTGTTCGAGATGTCGAATCTGGCGGCGCCGGTGTTGAGCGTGGTGATCGGTGAAGGCGGGTCGGGCGGCGCGCTCGCCATCGGCGTCTGCGATCGGCTGGTCATGCTGCAATTCAGCACCTATTCGGTCATCTCTCCCGAAAGCTGCGCCTCCATCTTGTGGAAGAGCACGGAGAAAAAGGAAATTGCCGCCGATGCCATGGGCGGCACCGCGGAGCGGCTCAAAAAACTGGGCCTGGTCGACGAAGTCCTGAAAGAGCCCCACGGCGGCGCGCATCGCGACCCGCAGGTCATGGCGGAGACCGTAAAACAAAGCATGGTCAAGCATTTGGGCGAACTGCGAAATCAACCGGTGACGCAATTGCTCGATGCACGTCAAGCGCGCTTACGCGGTTTCGGTGTCTTCGGCGACGCGTAGCTTTTCCGCGGCCTCCCTGCGCGCGGTCCTCGAGGCCCACATTCCCGCCGGCGCCACGGGGCTGGTGGTCGCCTTGAGCGGCGGCGCGGACTCCTCGAGTTTACTGGCCGCCGCCGCCGCGTTGGGCGCGACTTTCCGCGGCCTTGGGCTTCGCGCCGTCCATGTCGATCATGGCCTGCAGTCCGCGGCTGCCGCGTTCGGCGAGACCTGTGTGGCGCTGTGCGCGGGCCTGGATGTTCCCTTGGCCGTGATTCCCGCCGTGGTCCGAACGCCGCCCGGCGCGTCGCTTGAGGCGGCGGCGCGCGACGCACGCTATGCGGCGCTTGCAGCGGAACTCAAACCCGGTGAATGCTTGTTGACGGCTCATCACAGCGAAGATCAGGCGGAAACACTGCTGCTTCAGGCCCTGCGCGGAGCGGGGCTCAAAGGCTTGTCGGCCATGCCCGCCTGCCGGCCGCTGGGGCGCGGCTGGCATTTGCGGCCGGTGCTGGAAGTGCCGCGGCACGAGCTTCTTGCCTTCGGTGCGCGCTGGTGCGGCGCCAGCGCCGTCGATCCGATGAATGAGGATTTGCGCTTCGACCGAAGCTATTTGCGCCGGCAAGTCTGGCCACTGATCGAGGCGCGCTGGCCCGGGTCGGCGAGCGCGCTGTCGCGCACCGCCCGGCATGCGGCCGAGGCGCAGGAGTTGCTCGATCGCGCAGCCGCAGCCGATGTGAGCCGGCTGCGCGACGGCGATGCGCTGTCGGTGCCGGCTTTAAGAACGCTCGGGCCCAACGCGCGGATCAACGCCGTGCGCTTCTGGTTGTGCGACGCAGGCGTCGAGCCGCCGCCGGCGGCCCGGGTGACCGAGGCGCTGCGCCAAATGCTCGAAGCCGACGTCGATCAATTGCCGGCCATCGTGTGGGGCAATCACGCGTTGCGGCGCTACCGGCAGAGAGTATTTCTGACGCAGGCCGGCCCGCCGCGCCTGGAAGGGACACGGCTCTGGCCCTTGGCACCCGATTCTCGAGTCGACCTGGGGCCGGGTCTTGGATCATTGCGCTGGATTGCGCAGCTCGGCGGCATCGACGCGCAGCGGCTGCCCGAGACGGTGGTCGTGCGTCGGCGCAGCGGAGGCGAGGTCTTGAAGCCTGCGGCCCAAGCCAGAACCCAGACGTTGCAGCACCTGTGCCAGGATGAGGGCGTGCTGCCGTGGATGCGCGATGCACTGCCGCTGGTGTTTGCGGGCGACGCCTTGATTGCGGTCGCCGACCTGTGGTTGGACGCCCGTTGGCGCACGAGAGCGCACGAGCCGGGCCTCGCGATTTGTTGGGAGCAGGCGCCGATTATTGTTTAAGTTATTGTCGCAGGGCCCGTGTTCTGCTAACCTGAACTCCCGTCGAATTCTCATTGTTCTCTTGGGCTTCGTTGCCTCGCGCGAAACTTTCATGCGCGAAGGCTTCGCTTTAATCGGCGGTGACCACATGACTCGATTCGTTTTCGTCACCGGCGGCGTCGTTTCCTCGCTGGGCAAAGGCATTGCATCCGCTTCGCTGGGAGCCATCCTGGAGGGACGCGGGCTGAAAATCAGCATGGTGAAATTGGATCCCTACATCAATGTGGATCCCGGCACCATGAGCCCATTCCAGCATGGCGAGGTTTTCGTCACCGCCGACGGCACCGAGACAGACCTGGATCTCGGCCACTACGAGCGTTTCGTGCGCATGACGACCGGGCGCAACAGCAATTTCACGACCGGCCGAATCTACGAGCGCGTCATCGCCAAAGAGCGGCGCGGCGACTATCTGGGCGCGACGGTGCAGGTGATCCCGCACATAACCGACGAAATCAAGTACCGGGTTCGCATGGGTGCCGGCGACGCCGATGTGTGCATGGTGGAAATCGGCGGCACGGTCGGCGACATTGAATCATTGCCGTTTCTCGAGGCGATACGCCAGATGGGCGTGGAATTGGGGCGCAATCAAGTGCTGTACATGCATTTGACGTTGGTGCCGATCGTCGGAGGTTCGGGCGAGATCAAGACCAAACCGACGCAGCATTCGGTCAAGGAGCTGCGCGGCATCGGCATCCAGCCGGACATTCTGTTGTGCCGCTGTGCGATTTCGCTGCCGGACGAGCAGCGCCGCAAGATCGCCCTCTTTACCAATGTCGAAGAGCGCGCCGTTATTTCAGGGGTCGATGCCGACGACATTTACAAGATTCCGATGCTGCTGCACGAAGAAGGCTTGGACGACATCGTGGTCGACAAGCTGCGCCTGGACGCGCCTCCCACGGATCTGGCCGAATGGCGGGCGGTCGTCGCCGCCAAGCAGAACCCGGAAGCCGTGGTCGATATCGGCATGGTCGGCAAGTATGTGCAGATTCGCGACTCGTACATTTCCCTCAACGAGTCGCTGATGCACGGCGGAATCAAAACGCGTACCCGCGTCAACATTCATTATTTCGAATCGCAGGACATCGAGCGCGTGGGTCCCGCGGCGCTGCAAAACATGGATGCCGTTTTGGTGCCGGGCGGCTTCGGCGACCGGGGCATCGAGGGCAAGATTCAGGCAATCCGCTTTGCGCGTGAGAACCGCATCCCGTATCTCGGCATTTGTCTGGGGATGCAGCTGGCGATCATCGAATTCGCGCGCAATGTGCTGCTGTTGAAGGGCGCGAACAGCACCGAGTTCGATCGCGCCACCAATCATCCGGTGATCGCCTTGATCACCGAGTGGCAGGACCTGGGGCGCGGCCAGCAGATCCGGGATGAGAAATCCGACCTGGGAGGCAGCATGCGCCTCGGCGCGCAGGAAGCGAGGTTGGTACGCGGCTCCCTGGCTCACTCGCTGTACGGCAAGGAGTCGATATACGAACGCCATCGCCACCGCTACGAATTCAACAACCACTATCTCGAGGAGCTGGCCGCGGCCGGCTTGAGCTTCTCGGGCTTCTCCGCCGACGGCCTGGTGGAGTTCATCGAATTGCGCTCGCATCCGTGGTTCGTGGCGAGCCAATTTCACCCGGAATTCACCTCGACGCCGCGCGACGGGCATCCTCTGTTCACGGGATTCGTTCGAGCGGCCCGTGAATACCGCGCGGCGCAGCGGCCCGGGCGCGCGACCGCATGAACGGGCGCGCGACCGCATGAAATTGGCCTCTTTCGAGGTCGGGTCCGATCGCCCGTTTTTCTTGATTGCCGGACCCTGCGTCATCGAAAGCGAGGGGCTGGTGCTGGATGTTGCCGGACGCCTGAAGGAAATGACCGGCCGGCTCGGCATCCCCTTCATATTCAAGGCCTCGTTCGACAAGGCCAATCGCTCCTCTCGCTCGAGCTTCCGCGGGCCCGGCATCGATGCCGGCCTCAAGGCATTGGCCCGCGTGCGCGGCGAGATCGGCGTGCCGGTGTTGACCGACGTGCACGAGGATACGCCGCTTTCCGATGTGGCCGCCGTCGTCGATGTTCTGCAGACGCCGGCGTTTCTTTGCCGGCAGACCAATTTCATCGTCGCCGCATCGTCCCAGGGGAAGCCCGTGAACATCAAGAAGGGTCAGTTCCTCTCGCCTTGGGAGATGCAGAACGTGGTCGACAAGGCGCGCTCCACCGGCAATGCGGAGATCATGGTCTGCGAGCGCGGCTTCTCCTTCGGCTACAACAATCTGGTATCGGACATGCGCTCGCTTGCCATCATGCGGGGCACGGGATGTCCCGTGGTATTCGATGCCACCCACTCGGTGCAGCTGCCCGGGGGCCAAGGCGACGTTTCCGGCGGGCAGCGCGAATTCGTGCCGGTATTGGCGCGCGCCGCGGTCGCGGCGGGGGTCGCCGGAATATTCATGGAAACGCATCCCGATCCCGCGAAAGCCTTGTCGGACGGGCCGAATGCATGGCCGTTGGACCGCATGGCGTCGTTGCTGGCGACGTTGAAAGAACTGGATAGCGCGGTGAAAAAACAACCCTTCGAGGAATCGTTGTTATGAAGGAATCACTGTCATGAGCCGCATCGTCGAGATTCGCGGCCGTGAAATCATCGATTCGCGCGGCAATCCCACCGTCGAGGCGGACGTGGTGCTTCATTCCGGCATTGTCGGCCGCGCGGCGGTGCCTTCCGGCGCCTCTACCGGTTCGCGCGAGGCCGTCGAATTGCGCGATGGCGACGCGAAGCGATTCGGCGGCAAGGGTGTGCTCAAGGCGGTGGCGCATATCAACGGGCCCATTCGCGGCTTGCTCCTGGGCGCGGATGCGCAGGATCAAGCCCGCCTCGACAAGAGGATGCTCGATGCCGACGGGACGGATTTCAAGTCCAATCTGGGGGCGAACGCCATTTTGGCCGTGTCCCTGGCGGCGGCGCACGCGGCGGCGCGCGACAAGGGATTGCCGCTGTATCGGCACTTGAGCGGACCCAAGGACCTGACCCTGCCCGTGCCGATGATGAACATCATCAATGGGGGTGCTCACGCCGACAATAGCGTCGACATTCAAGAATTCATGATCCTCCCCATCGGAGCGCCCACCTTCTCGGAAGCAGTGCGCTACGGCGCCGAAATTTTTCACAGCCTGAAGAAAGTCCTGCATGCCAGGGGGCAGAGCACCGCGGTCGGCGACGAAGGCGGCTTCGCGCCCGATCTGCCCTCGAATGAGGCCGCACTGACGACGATATTGGAAGCCATCGACAAGGCGGGATACCGCGCCGGCAAGGATGTCTATCTCGGTCTCGACGTCGCGAGCACGGAGTTCTTCAAGGACGGCGTGTATGAGCTCGAGTCGGAGGGGCGGCGCTTCAATTCATCCGAGTTCGCCGATTATCTGGCGGATCTGGCCGCCAAGTATCCGATCGTCAGCATCGAGGACGGCATGAGTGAAGGCGACTGGGACGGCTGGGCGATTCTCACCAAGAAGCTGGGAGCCAAGGTGCAGCTGGTGGGCGACGATTTGTTCGTCACGAACACCAAGATTTTTGCCGAGGGCATCGCCAAGAAAATCGCCAATGCGATTCTCATCAAGCCGAATCAGATCGGTACGTTGACCGAGACGCTGGCCGCCATCGAGATGGCGTACAAGGCCAGGTATGCCGCCGTGGTGTCGCACCGCTCGGGCGAAACGGAAGATTCGACCATCGCCGACATCGCCGCGGCAACCACCGCCACGCAGATCAAGACCGGTTCGATGTCGCGCTCCGATCGCATCGCCAAGTACAACCAATTGCTGCGGATCGAAGCTGAGCTGAAGGGAAAGGCGGCCTTCGCAGGTGCGGGCGCGTTGTCGGTACCAATTTCTTAAGAGTTCATGCTAAGCTACTGTCCCCATGAGGATTTTTACTGCCGTTCTGGCACTGGCGCTGATTTTTCTGCAATACCGCCTGTGGCTCTCGGATCAAGGATTCCGCGAGGTCTCCCGCCTGCAAGCCTCGGTCGAGCTCCAAGCCTCGGCGAATCGCGAGCAAAGTGAGCGCAATCGGCAATTGTTTGCGGAAGTCACCGATCTCAAAGTGGGATTGACCGCGCTCGAGGAGCGGGCCCGCAGCGAACTCGGCATGGTTGGCAATAGTGAAACCTTCTACCAGGTCGTGACCGCGGCGACGCCGGGACCGGCAGCGCCTGTCGGCGCAGTGACCGCCGGCGCAGTGACTGCCCGTGCCGTGACTGCCCGCGCGCAATGACGGCCGTGGCGATGCGGCGCGTGTGGGCCATTGTTCCCGCGGCGGGTCGTGGCGCGCGCTTTGTGTCAGCCACCCACCCGATCCCAAAGCAATATGCGCCGCTGCACGGCGCCACCGTTCTGGAATGGTCGCTGCGCGCGATCCTGGCCGAGCCTCGGGTGCACGCGGTGGTGGTTGGCCTCGCACCCGATGATGCACTGTGGCCCAGTGTCGCGGCCAGGCTCAACAGCCGCAAGCTTCAAACCACCAAGGGCGGCGTCAATCGTCAGGACACGGTGGCGAACGGCCTGGAATTCCTGTCCGGGCAAGCCGCCGCTGATGACTGGATCTTGGTGCACGATGCGGCGCGTCCTTGTTTGAGCGCGGGGGAACTTGGCGCATTGCTCGATGCCGTCGGCGCCGGGAATTGCGCCGGCGCGGTGCTCGCCGCGCCCATCGTCGACACGGTCAAACGCGAACTTGACAGCGGCTTGACGACCGTGGATCGACAGGGTCTGTGGCGGGCTCTGACGCCGCAGGTGTTTCCCTATGCGCTGCTGCGCCATGCGCTCGAGGAAGCGGCGATTGCCGGCGCCGCGGTGACCGACGAGGCGCAGGCCGTCGAACGAGTGGGTTCGCGGCCCATGCTGGTGCAAGGCTCGCCATTCAACGTCAAAGTAACGAGTGTGTCGGACCTGGGCCTGGCTGCCAAAATATTGCAAATGACGGAGGAACGGCCCATGCGAGTCGGACAGGGTTTCGACGTGCACGCCTTCGGTGAGGGCGACCATGTCATTCTGGGCGGCGTGCGAATTGCACATCCGAAGGGCGTGGTGGCGCATTCGGATGGCGACGTCGTCATTCATGCGTTGTGCGACGCCGTGCTGGGGGCCCTGGGCGAGGGCGACATCGGTCAGCATTTCCCGGATAGCGACCCGCGATATCGCGGCACGGACAGCCGCGTGTTCCTGCGGGAGGTGGCGGCGCGCATGCAGGCCGCGGGTCTGCGGTTGATCAATGCCGACGTCACGGTGCTCGCCGAAGCGCCGCGCATCGCCAAGCATCGCGACGCGATGGCGGCGAATCTCGCGGCCGATCTTGGCGCGTCCGCGCGCCTCGTCAACATCAAAGCCACCACCACGGAGCGTCTGGGGTTCATCGGGCGCGGCGAGGGGTTGGCCGCGCTTGCATCCGTGTTGTTGGGAACATGAACGCGTGGACGCGGGCTGCATTGCAGCCTCCGAGAGCGCATGGCGCACCGCTGCCGCCGGCCACGCTTAGAGCCACCCCTGAAGATTTTCATGTCGAGGAACAGCTGTCCTTTCAGCCGTCCGGCACGGGACCGCACTGGCTGTTGCGAGTGGAGAAGCGCACCGCCAACACACGCTGGGTGGCCGCCGAGATTGCCCGCCTCGCCGGGGTCGCGGCCGGCGACGTGGGTTACGCGGGGCTCAAGGACCGCAATGCCGTGGCCGTGCAGTGGTTCAGCGTCCCGAATCTCGCCACCGCCGCCGAATTTTGGAGCGATGTTCGTACTCCTGAATTCAAAGTCCTCGAAGCGCGGGCCAATTCGCGCAAGCTTAAAATAGGTGCGCTGTCGGGGAATCGCTTTCGGATCCGCCTGCGCAACGTGGCGTGGTCGCGTGAACAATTGGACCGGAAGCTCGAGGCGCTGCGCATCCATGGGGTGCCCAACTACTTCGGACCTCAGCGCTTCGGGCGCGACGGCTTCAATCTCGATCGGGTATTCGCGTGGGTGCAAAGCGGAGTGGCGCCGCGGGGCCGCGCCGAACGCAGCTTTGCGCTGTCGGCTGCGCGATCCCTCGTGTTCAATGCCGTGCTGGCGCGGCGGGTGGAAGCGGGCGATTGGTCGCAGCTTGGCTACGGCGATCTGGCCAGTCTCGAGGGCAGCGGGAGCCACTTCTCCGTCACCGCCGTCGATGATGAATTGCGACGCCGCCTGAATGCGTTCGACATCCACCCCTCGGGACCTCTCTGGGGCCGGGGCTCTCCCGCGAGCCAGGGCCAGGCGTTGGAGCATGAAATCGAAGCAACGCGGGAACTGGCGGGGGTCACCGCGCTGCTTGCCGCCGAGGGGCTGACGCAGGAGCGGCGCGCGCTGCGCTGCGCGATTCGCGATTTATCCGCCTTGCAGGATGCCGGAACGCTGACTCTGAGCTTTTCCCTGGGCCGCGGACAGTTCGCCACCGCAGTGTTGCGCGAGATCTGCGAATTCGAGGGGGTGCCTGAACTCGACGCGGACGAGAATTAGTCACGCAATCCCATCAAGAACCGCAGCACCACGGCGGCGCACTCCGGCGCACGCGTCTGCAGCAACAGGTGGGGCCCGTCGAGCTCGACCAGTTCGGCGCCGGGCAGTGTTTTTAGAATCTTCAGGGTTGTTGCCCGCGAAATCACCCAGTCGCCCCGCGCCCGCATGACCAGGGTCGGCAAACGAATCTGCCTGAGCGCGGGAGTGTCGTCAACGGCCAGCAGCGCGGCGATGCGGTGCCGGATCACGGCGTGTGACACGCCGGCGGTGGCGCGTTCCAGCTGCGCGGGCGCTCGATGCGGCGACATGGATCCCCACATCAACGGCGCACGCACCCACCGCGGCAGCGACTTGAGCGGCAGGCAGGCGGCCAGGGGCCGCACCCACTTCGCCCAAGGAAAGGGATTCTTCGCGAAGGTCCCGCACAGAACGAGGGCCACCAGACCCGCCGGCGATTGGGCGGCGATCCGAATGGCGATGGGGCCGGAAAAGGATTCGCCCAGCAGAACGTACGATCGATCGCGGGGCAGCGCCGCCAGCACCAGCGTCTCGAGTTCGTCGTAGCCCAAGGGCTGATCCGAAGGATACGCCACGATACGCGAATCGATGCGGCCTCCCAGAGCCCTCACAAACTCGCTGAACAGTTTTCCCGTACCGTCGAGTCCCGGCAGCAACACGAGAGTGGGGGCGGCATCGGTCATCAGTCGATATCGAACACCGCCTCACGCCGGCCCAGCCGTCCCCGCTGATCCGCGATGAGCAACAATAAGTGGTGGCGGCCGCGCGGCAGCTGTGCCCCGCTCACGTGCAAGCCTTTTTCCAAAACGGCGACCCGATCCGTGATCCGCTTCGTGAGATCCATGGTGACCATCCCGACGTAGCAGAGGCGGAACGTATCGGGCCGGATGGGCGCGCTGCCCGTCGGCACGAACTGAAGGTCTATATCCAGCGGCGCCGACAGGAGTTTTCCCGGAGGCGGCGCCAGAATCCTGATCTGCGGATTATCCGCGTCGTTATCAGGAGTGGAGTAGCACGTCGGCGCCAAGTTGTCTTCACGCAGGTCGCGCGTAGTAAATTCCTTCCCCTCCTTAGGCCGGATGGTATTCCACAGCGCCGCCTCGCTGTCCGTCAACAGATCAAACGTGGCGCCGGACGCAGGGTCGGCCGCAAACGACCGGCCGGTCCACCCTGCGGCGAGGATGGCCAATCCCGCGACGCCGGCCAATCCCGCGACGCCGGCCACCGCCGCGCCCCACACTCGTATTTGATGCATCGTTTACCTCGATTAGCCTCGGAGCAGCACGTACACGGCGCCGGCGCCGCCGTCGATCGCACGCGCCGATACGAACGCCATGACGTCCGTGTGCCGGCGCAGCCAAAGGTTCACCGCCGTTTTCAGTACCGGGCCGCGCGCTCCCGAGCGGTAGCCCTTGCCGTGAATGATCCTCACGCAGCGGCGGCCGCCGTCGCGGCTGCGCGCGATGAAATCCGCGAGCCGGTCGCGCGCCGCGGTTTGGCTGAGCCCGTGAAGATCCAATTCGTCTTCGACCGGGTAGAGGCCGCGGCGCAGGCGGCGCATCACCTGGATACGCACGCCGGCGCGCGCAAAGGACAGCGCCGCTTCGCCCGTGACGACCTCCCCGCCGACCAGAGGCATGGTCTCATCGATATTTTCCGTCGCGGACACCGGAGTCCGGCGCAACCGCGGTTTGGGTGTCGCGAGGCCCGGCGTCGGGGCCGTTTGCGCCAATGGCGTGACGTCGCGCACCGCCGCGCGAAAAGTTTCAGCATCGGCAGCGGCCGCGGCATCGACGGGATTGGTGGATCGTTGTTTGGCCATGAATACAGTATAGTCCGCACGGCGACACCCGCCAGCGTTGGGCAGGCTGTTTAATCTTGTGAAGATCCTTCTTTCGAATGACGACGGCTACCGCGCCGAGGGCTTGACAGCGCTGAGCGTGGCGATCAAGCCGCTGGGCGCGGTGACCATCGTCGCTCCGGACCGCAATCGCAGCGGTGCGAGCAATTCCCTGACCCTCGATGTGCCGGTGCGCGCGGCGCGTTATGACACCGACGCCTACTACGTCAACGGTACGCCGACCGACTGCGTGCATCTGGCCATTTCCGGCCTGTTCGACTTCGAGCACGACATCGTCGTGTCGGGGGTCAACGACGGCGCCAATCTCGGCGACGACACATTGTATTCGGGCACGGTGGCCGCGGCCGTCGAGGGCCGATTCCTGGGCCTGCCCTCGATCGCCGTGTCGCTCTGCGTCGAGCCCGGCAGTCCGCGAAATTTCGCCTCCGCCGCGCTCGTGGCGGCGCAACTGGTGCGCCGCATGGCGCAAGATCGATTGCATGGGCCGGAGACAGGACCGATCATCCTGAACGTCAATGTGCCGGATCTGCCCGACGGCCAAATGCGTGGAATCAAGGTGACCCGCCTCGGCAACCGCCATCGCAGCAAGCCCATCGTGAAGGCGACCGATCCGCGCGGCAGGAATGTCTATTGGGTGGGCAACGCCGGGGCCGGTCAGGACGCCGGACCAGGCACGGATTTTCACGCCGTGGCCGAAGGCTTTGCGTCCATCACTCCCTTGCAGATCGATTTGACCCGTCACGCGGCTCTTCCCGAGCTGCAGAAATGGCTCGAGCTTGAGTAGCTTTATGGAAGGTCCGCGGCTCAGCGGTATCGGAATGACCTCGGCGCGCACCCGGGAACGCCTGGTGCAGCGTCTGCAGGAGCAGGGAATCACCGATCGGCGGGTGCTCGACCGGATTCGCAATGTACCGCGGCATCTGTTCATGGACGAGGCGCTTGCCAGCCGTGCCTACGAGGACACCGCGCTGCCGATCGGGTTCGGCCAAACCATCTCGCAACCGTACGTCGTGGCGTGCATGACCGAAGCCCTGCTCTCGGCGGGAGAGGTCCGCAACGTCTTGGAGATCGGCACGGGCTGCGGTTATCAAACCGCGGTGCTGTCGCCCCTGGTGGAGAAGATCTACACCATCGAACGAATCGCGAGCCTATTGGGACGTGCGCGGCGCACCTTACGGGAGCTGCGAATTCGCAACGTCAATTTCCGGCACGATGACGGCAATATCGGTTGGGCGGCGCGCGCGCCCTACGATGGGATCCTGATGACGGCAGCGCCGCACGCCGTGCCGCCCGCATTGTTCGAGCAGTTGAGCGTGGGCGGCCGCCTCATCGCGCCGGTGGGTCCCGATGGCCGCCAAGAACTGTATCGCTACACCAAGGGTGAGGAGCGGATCGAGCGCGAATCGCTGGGCGCGGTGAGTTTCGTTCCCTTGCTACCGGGACTGCAGCGCTAACGTTGCGCTTACCGCGCTCGATTTGCGCCGTTGGGTTGTGCTGCCTGCTGGCGGCGTGCGCCGACATCGCAAGCGACGGTCCTGAAAGGTACGTGGTGCGCCCCGAGGACACTCTCTACAGCATCGCCTGGCGGCACGATCTCGACTATCGCGATTTGGCGCGATGGAACCACATCGGCGCCGACTACCGCATCTCAGTGGGCCAGGTCCTCGTGCTGGGCCCGAGCGGTGCGCCGTCGCCCGAGAGCAGTCCGCCGCGCACGCAAACCCCGCGCGCACAAAATACCCCGCGCGTGCCCGACACATCGCGCGCGCCCGAGTCGTCGCGGGTGAGCCAGCCGGCGTCGAGATGGGTTTGGCCGACCGACCGAATTGGCGCGCCTCGGCCCGTGCCCGGCGGCGGCATTCTCCTGTCAGGGCGTTTGGGCCAGGACGTGCGCGCCGCGAGCGCCGGTCGCGTGGTCTATTCGGGGAGCGGTTTGCGCGGCTACGGAAATTTGATCATCATCAAACACGCCGACAATTTGTTGTCCGCGTATGCGCACAATCGCGAGATGCTGGTGCGTGACGGCCAAGAGGTCGCCATCGGTCAAGTCATCGCGCATATGGGCGAGAGTGCACAGCGATCGCCAATCCTTTATTTCGAAATTCGGCAGAACGGTAAACCGATTGATCCTTTGCCTTTTCTTTCCAAGGTAAAGTAATTTATGTGATACTGTCGTAAACCATTAATAGTTAAACATATTATCTACCCATGTTTTCGATTCGTTCTGTGCTTGCGAGCGCTCATATCGTGTGTTTAACTGTGCGCTCGTTGGGAAAGTCCATTTGCGGGGCGCTGCAGGCTTACACGGGTTCAGAGGGAAAAAAGAGTAATAAGATCAATAAGAAGAACAATAATTCTCGATACCATATTGATCGTGTATTCCGTAAGCGCCCTGCCATTTTGATTTTTTGAATCTCACACCATCAGCAACGCCACGACGCGGCGCTGCTCCGCCACGAGCACGTTGAAGGTGCGGCAGGCGGCACCCGTATCCATCACCTCGAAACCGATGCCTGCGCCCAAGAACTGAGCGCGCAGCGCCGCGGCCGGAAATATTTGGCGCTGTCCGGTTCCCAACAAAACGATTTCAGGAGCGAACTCGAGGATGCGCGAGGGATCGAGGCGGGCGATATCCTCCATGCTGCGAATGTCGGGCGCCGCGCGGATCGCGGAGGCGCTGACGATGATGGCGCTGCGATAGACCTCGTCGTTGATGCGCAGCTCGCCGCTGCCGTAGGCGCGGACGAGATTGGCCGCTGAACTGGAATCCTGGGTGAAGCGCATATGTTGAAGATACATTACTTCCGTTATGCCCATCGCGGCGCGGTCAATCGCCAACGCTCGCGCTTGCTGGAGCGGCTGCTGGCGCGCGCCGACGTCTCGACCGCGGTTTCCGATTGGCGGGCCGATGCGTTTCGCGTCATTGCGGCGCCGGCGACCGCCATGCCGGGTGTGGGCGCCGCAGCCTTGTTCGCCGAACGAGGGGCGGTGAATGCGGCGTCGGTGTTCGTCGCAACGCCGGTCCACTATGTCGCGGAAATGAGCAACGTGCGCTTGCCCGCCGACGGTATTATCCCTCTGCGCCAAGCAGAAGCCGAGGCCCTGGCGGCCGATTTCGACGGCGTGTGGAACGATGCCGGCATTCGCTTGGCGATCGGTCGGTCCGCGAATTTATTTTGCCTGATGGATCAGACGACGCCCGCAACGACCTGCGATCCTGAGGATGTTCTTGATCGACGCATTGAAAATCATCTGCCGACCGGTACCGGCGCGCCGCGCCTGCGGCAGCTCATGAGTGAGATCGAGATGTGGCTGTTCGAGCATGCCGTGAATCGCACGCGGCTCGAGGAAGGGGCGCCCGCGGTGAACGGATTGTGGCTGTGGGGCGGCGGTCCCGCATTGGCGTCGTTGCCGCCGGTGGACGGCTGGTCGGCGGGCGATGATCCATTCTTCAAAGCTTTTGCAGTGCGGTCCGACGTGCGTGCGGGCGCACGATCGGGCGTGGCCGTGACCGGCGCGCAACCCGGTTCGGATGAGTGGCACGACGTCGAGTCGCGCTGGCTCGAACCATCGCTGGCGGATTTGGCCTCGGGCCGGATCGCGCGGCTCGACTTGTCGGCGGGCAACCGATGCGTCAGCGTCAGCGCCCGCTGGCGTTGGCGATTTTGGCGCCGCCATCGGCCTTGGTGGGAGTCCCCAGGGGCCGCGGAGGAAATCGAAGCATGATCTCCCTCAAGGTTCAGCGGCGCCCGCCGGCGGCGTCCGGCGGCTTCACCGCGGATGTTCATCCCGTTCTACGACGCGTGTACGCGGCGCGCGGCCTTCACAGCAATGCGGATTTGGATTTATCGCTGGATCGTCTGTTGCCGGTGGGTTCACTCGAGGGCGTCGAGGCGGCGGCACAACTGCTGAGCGCGCATCGTTCTTCCGGACGGGTGCTCGTGATCGGCGATTTCGACGCCGATGGCGCGACCAGCACGGCGCTGGTGGTGCGAGGCTTGCGTGCCTTGCGCTTTGCGCATGTCGATTTCCTGGTACCGAATCGTTTTCACTTCGGTTATGGGCTCACTCCGGAGATCGTCGCATTGGCGGCAACGCGCCGGCCGTCCTTGATAATCACCGTGGACAATGGCGTGTCGAGCGTGGCGGGGGTGGAGACGGCGCGCCAATTGGGCATCCCTGTGCTGGTGACGGATCACCATCTTCCCGGCGCCGTGTTGCCGCGCGCGGAGGTCATCGTCAATCCGAATCTGGCAAATTGCCGATTCGCGAGCCCCGCGCTGGCGGGCGTCGGCGTGGCGTTCTATGTTGTCGCCGCCCTTGCGAGGGCGTTGGGCCAGGCTGAGTTTCGAGTGGCTGATTTGCTGGACTTGGTGGCGCTCGGCACGGTTGCCGACATGGTGCCGCTCGACCGCAACAATCGGGTATTGGTGGCGCAGGGGCTGCGCCGCATTAGAGCCGGCCGTTGCGTCCCCGGCATTCGCGCGTTGCTCGAATCGGCGGCCAGGCGTTTGGAGAACATCACCGCTGCCGATTTGGGATTCGCGGTGGCGCCGCGCTTGAATGCGGCGGGGCGGCTCACCGATATGAGCGTCGGAATCGCCTGCCTGCTCGCGGACGATCCGTCCGAGGCGGCGCGACTGGCGGGCATGCTCGCCAAGCTCAATGAGGAGAGGCGCGAAATCGAGCAGCGAATGCAGCTCGAGGCCCAGGACATCGCGTCCGATGCGCGCTTCGGCGACGATGGCGGCGAGTCGCTCGGGCTGTGCCTGTTCGACGCGAGCTGGCATCAAGGGGTGGTGGGTCTGGTCGCCGGCAGGATCAAGGACCGGCTGCATCGCCCCGTCATCGCCTTTGCGCGCGCCGAGGATGGCTCTCTGCGCGGCTCGGCGCGTTCCATTTCCGGCATCAATGTTCGTGATGCTCTCGAGAGCATCGCGACGCATCACCCGGGTCTCATCGACAAATTCGGCGGTCACGCCATGGCCGCCGGCATGAGCCTGCCGGAGGATCACCTGTCGACATTCCGGGCCGCTTTCGCGGCGGAGATCGCCGCGCGCACCGACCGGGAATCCCTGACGGGGTTGATTCACACCGACGGCGCGCTCTCGGCGGCCGAGCTTTCCCTGGATACGGCGCGTGCATTGCGCGGCGCCGGCCCCTGGGGACAGGGCTTTCCTGAGCCCGTATTCGACGGGGACTTTGCCGTCGTCGATGCGCGAATCGTCGGCGGCAAGCATTTAAAAATGCAGCTCACCGCGGCGGCGGGTGAATATCCGCTCGAGGCGATCGCGTTTGGCTACATTGGCGGTGCCACCGAGGATCCGCTGTTGCGAAGCGGCGCCCGGATACAGCTCGCCTATCGGCTGGAAATCAACGAGTACCGCGGTGACGAGCGCGTGCAATTGAATTGTCAGCACCTGCAACTGGCTAATAAATAAGACAAAAATTGCAATTATTAGAGTGATTTCAGCGCCCGATTCGCATACACTACTGGATATAAAGACAGTATCAAGGAGCGGCATATGGACGGGGCATCATCTGCAATCAGCGCATCTATTTCACTCGAAGAACTGGAGGCGCAAATCACCGAACTCGCCGGTCACTTGAACGCCGCGAATTATCGCTGGCTCGCGCTGATCGCCGAGTTCGATCGACGGCACGGATGGGTAGACGGGAAATTACCCTCCTGTGCTCACTGGCTGAACTTCAAGTGCGGGCTCAATCTTGGCGCGGCGCGCGAGAAGGTGCGCGTCGCCCACGCGATTGAAGGTCTGCCCAAGATCGCGGCATCGATGGCGCGCGGCGAGTTGAGCTATTCCAAGGTCCGCGCGCTGACGCGCGTGGCCTGCGCGGCGACCGAAGATACGCTGCTCATGATCGCCCTGCACGGCACGGCCTATCATGTGGAGCGCCTGGTGCGCTGCTTTCGCCGTGCGCAGGAGGCCGCAGAGCTGTCCCGCGAGGCGCAGCAGCACGCGAATCGCAGCTTGAGCTACTGGTTCGCGGATGACGGCAGCCTGATGCTCAAGGGCCGGCTCCCGGCTTTGGCCGGCGCAATGCTGATCAAGGCGCTCGACCGCGCCTGCGAGGCCACACCGGAGAAGGAGATTTCCGCCGACGCGATCGAAGAATATTCGGTCCCGTTCGACGCGCGGCGGGCGGATGCGCTCGCGTTGCTGGCGGAGCAATTCCTCGCCGGGTCCGACACTGCGTCGAGCACCGCCGATCGCTGCCAAGTCGTGGTTCACGTGGACGCCGAGACTCTGCGCGATCACGCCGCCGGACGCTGCGAGATCGAGCACGGACCCTCCATCCCCGCAGAGACCGCGCGCCGTCTCTCCTGCGATGCGAGCCTGCTGAGCGTGCTCGAGAACGAGCAGGGCGAGCCGCTCGATGTGGGGCGCAAGACGCGCAGCATTCCGCCGGCCATTCGCCGCGCGCTCAACACCCGGGACGGCGGCTGCCGCTTCCCCGGCTGCACCCACCAACGTTACACCGACGCGCACCACATCGAACACTGGGCCAACGGCGGTGAGACCAAACTCTCCAACCTTGTCACCTTGTGCCGCTTGCACCACCGATTGGTTCATGAGGGCGAGATCACGGTCGAGGCGCTCGCCGGCGGCGGCTGGCGCTTCCTGCATCCCGACGGCCGGCATTTCGAAATCATCCGCTGCTCGAAATTCGTGGATTACGGCGACGACGACCTGGAATCCACGCACGCGGAGCTCGGTATTCACATCGACAGCGACACGGCCGCGACCCGTTGGCGGGGCGAGCGCATGGACTACGATCTCGGCGTCTGGATACTGTGCAATCAGGCGGCGCGCGCCCGAAGCACGGGCGGCGTTTCCGAGGAAACGCCAGGGGAGGGCCACCCAACCTTTCCGGGGTGCATGGGGGCGGACAATCGCCCACACTTGACTGCATGACGGCACGTGGTTTCATTCTTCAAGCGAGCTATCGCGTCCACTCATCGCCGAATGGGCGGCGCATCCCGGTCGTGCACATTCATGGTCGGCTGGAGGGCGGCGACACCTTCATGGTGCGCGATGACCGGCAGCGCCCGCACTTCTACATCCGCGCCGTCGACGCCGAACGCGCTCGCGCGCTCCGCGCCCCGCAAGCGACGCCGATCGACAAACGCAGTTTCGCTGGCGCCAAGGTATGCCTGCTGGAGGTCGAGGTTCCGCAGGATGTTCCGGGGTTGCGCGATCGATTACATGCGGCCGGCATAGACACATTCGAGGCCGATGTGCGCTTCGCCATGCGCTACTTGATCGATCGCGGCATCAAGGGCGGCTGCGAAATTGACGGGGCATGGGCGCCGGGCAACGGAGTGGCACGCGTGTATTCCAATCCCACGCTGAGGCCGAGCCCGGCCGATGTTGAGCCGCGCGTGCTGTCGTTCGACATTGAAACAGAAGGCAAGGACGAGCGTCTGCTCGCGATTTCCCTGTATGCACCCGGCATCGACGAGGTTCTGATCGTCGACGCCACCGAGCGCACCATGCCCGAGCGCGCCACGCGCTGTGCGGACGAGCGTGCAGCCTTGGACATGTTCTGCGCCCGCGTGATGCAGTTCGACCCCGACGTGCTGACCGGCTGGAATGTCATCGACTTCGATTTGTCGGTTCTGCAGCGGGTCGCGGCGCGGCTGAATCATCCGTTTGTGCTGGGGCGAGAACCGGGTGCGATCCGCCTGCGCGCGCCTACGGGCTATTTTGGCAGCGGCGAGGCCTTCATACCCGGCCGTTTGGTGCTGGATGGCATCGATCTGATGCGCGGGGCCTTCGTGCGCATGGACGAGTATTCGCTCGACGCCGTGGCGCGCGAGGTGCTCGGCGAGGGGAAGACCGTCGCCGGCGATGTGCGCGACCGGATCGCCGAAATCCTCCACAACTACCGGCACGACCTGACGGCGTTCGCCCTCTACGCGCGCACGGATGCGCGACTTGCCTTCGACATCGTGGCCCGGCTCAACCTCGTGCAACTCAGCTTTGCGCGCAGCCGGCTGACCGGCATGACGCCCGATCGCGTCGCGGCGAGCATTGCCTCCTTCGACTTTTTGTACCTGACCGAACTCAAGCTTCGCGGCGTAGTTGCGCCGTCGGTGCGCGATGGCGGCGCGCGGAACGATGCCGCCCAGCAGGGCGGTCACGTACTGGAGCCGGCGGCTGGTCTGCATCGCAATGTTTGGGTTTTCGATTTCAAGAGCCTGTACCCGAGCATCATTCGCACCTTCAATATCGATCCGCTGTCGTACGTGGAGCAGCCTTCGCCGGAGGCGGATCTCATCCGGACCGCAGGCGCCGCATTCGATCGCGCGGCGGCGATTCTACCCAGCATGCTCAATGAACTCTTTCCCCGGCGCGAGGCCGCCAAGAAGGCGGGCGACGGCGTGGCATCGAATGCGATCAAGATTCTGATGAACTCCTTCTATGGCGTGCTCGGAACGCCGGCTTGCCGTTTTTACAATCCAGCGCTGGCCAACGCCATCACCGGCACGGGCCGCGAGCTGTTGCTGTGGTCGAAGGCCTGGTTCGAAGCCGCCGGGTTCAAGGTGCTGTACGGGGATACCGACAGCTTGTTCGTGCTCGCGCAAACCGACGATCCACGGCTGGCAGCCGATCAAGGCCGGGAACTCGCCGTGCAGTTGAACGGGGAACTGCGCCGTCACATCGCCGAGCGCTGGCGTGTCGCCAGCCGATTGGAACTCGAGTTCGAAAAGCTGTATTTGAAATTATTTCTGCCGCGTGCCCGCCACAGCGCGCGCGGCGCAAGCAAGCGCTATGCAGGACTGCTCGGCGGCGCGGACGGCGAGACGGTCGAGTTCGTCGGCATGGAAGTTGTCCGCCGCGACTGGACCGCGCTGGCCAAGCAAGTGCAGCGCGAGCTCTATCACCGGTTGTTCGCAGACCAGTCCGTCGACCTGTATCTCGCCGACGTCGTGCAGAAGGTGAGAAATGGCGACCTGGACGGCGCGCTCGTGTATCGCAAGAATCTGCGCAAGGACGCCGATGAGTACACCGCGACCACGCCGCCGCACGTGGCCGCGGCGCGCAAATCCACCCAGCCGCCCGGTCGGCTGATCAGCTACGTCATGACGACGGCCGGTGCCGAACCGATTGACAATGTGCGGCACCCGCTCGACCGCGAGCACTACGTGCTGAAGCAGGTGAAACCGGTCGCCGAGCCGGTGCTGGAGACTCTGGGACTGGATTTCGAGCGCGTCATCGGCGACCGCCGGCAATACGATCTTTTGTCCTAAATCGTCGCTTTGTTGACATTGCGATATGCGCGCGACGTGCTTGAATTCGCCGATGCGACATTCATTGACACGGCGCGGATTCCTATCGCTCGGTGCCGCCGCGTTGTGGATGCCGCGCGCGATCGCCATGCCGCGCGCGATCGCCATGCCGCGAGAAGTCGCCGGCGTCGTGATGCCGCGCTCGCCATGCGCCGTTCTCGCGGCGGGCTATGCGAAGCGGCGCCAACCTGATTTTCTATTCAACCATTGCATGCGTACATTCGTGTTTGGAGCCCTCTACGCCGGGAAGAGAGGCCTCATATTCGACGCCGACGAAGCATTCATTGCGGCTGCTCTGCACGACTTGGGATTATTGCCTGAGTTCGCGAGCGACGATGGATCGTTCGAAATCGACGGGGCGAACGCCGCCGAGAAATTCGGCAGATCGGCAGGATTGTCGGAGCGCCGCGCCGATGTCGTTTGGCACAGCGTCGAAATGCACGACGGCAAGTGGGCATTGACGTCCCGCCAGGGCGCGGAGGCGATGCTGGTATCCGCGGGCGCTGCGGCCGATGTCGACGGACCCGACGATTCTGTCGTGGACGCGCGCCAGGTGGCGGAGGCGGTCGATGCCTTTCCTCGGCTTCAGTTCAAGACGCGCTTCACCGAATTGCTGGTGGATCATTGCCGGCGCAAGCCCCTGTCGCAGCGGTCGACATGGCTCGAAGGATTGTGCCGGCGGACCGCGCCGTCGGCGTGGACGGAAACCGTCGAACATGAGATTGCCTCGGCACCCTTCGCGGAATAGCCGTTTGATCGGCATCGTGGGCTACCCCGACGTGATGGCCCTGGATGTTGTCGGCGCGTTTGACGCCTTTGCGATTGCCGCCGAGATCATCGGCGGGTCGAGGCCGTGCTACCGGTGCGTTCTGCTCAGCCCGAGTGCCGAACCGTTCGCGTCGTCGTCGGGACTTCGATTCACGCCTGATTTTGCCTTGGGCTGCGCGCCCACCGGGATTGACACCGTCATCGTGGCCGGCGGCGGCGGAATCCGCACGCCCTCCACCAGCGCTCCGATCGCGGAATGGCTGAAGCGCCGCGCCCCGCATGCGCGCCGGATCGCCAGTGTGTGCATCGGCATATACGGTGTGGCGCCGACCGGGCTGCTCGATGGACGGCGCGTGGCGACTCACTGGCGCTTTGCGCTGGACGTGGCGCGGCGGTTTCCGGCCCTGGTCGTCGATCCCGACGCGATATTTGTGGAGGACGGGCCGTTCTGGACTTCCGCCGGCATCACCGCAGGCATAGACCTCGCGCTGGCGCTCATCGAGGCCGACCATGGCTCTGAAGTCGCACTGCGAGTCGCCCGCGAAATGGTCGTATATCTCAAACGCGACGGCGGCCAGACGCAGTTCTCGGCGCCGCTGCAATTTCAGGTCGCCGCGCGTGATCAGCTCGGCGACCTGGTCGCTTGGATGGCCGCGCATCCGCAGAACGACCTCACCGTGGAGGCGCTTGCCGAGCGCGTCGGCGGCTCGCCGCGCAATCTGACACGCCGGTTTGTCAATTCGTTTGGCTTGCCTCCGGGCCGGGTCATCGAGATTCTGCGTCTCGACGAGGCCCGCCGTCGCCTGGTCACAACGCGCGGGTCCATCGAAGGAGTCGCGAGATCGGTCGGCTTCCACAGCTCGGACGTCTTTCGCCGGGCGTTTGAGCGCCGTTTCAAAATCACGCCGCGCGACTACCGCAATCGGTTTGTCAGCCGGGGATAGTCCAGGTGACCGTCCGGGTCCGAACGACTCCCGAGCGCGCATTGCCTCGAAGGTGGGGCACCCGCCAAAACACCTGGCTGCCGCGCCGCACGAGGTGACCGCGCACGTGATGAAGCCTGGGAACGCGCCGCGCCATCGTCGGTCCGCCGACGCCGGCTGAATACGCTTGCGACAGCAACGGCGACAATAATTCGATGTGCTCGAGCAGCGGGGACTTTCCCGCGCGCGCCCGAGATCGATTGAGGCGTTCAAGCGCCGGCACCCGCCGCGGCAGTCCCGTGCGGGTCGACAAGAGCAGAAAGAAAGCCATCAACATGGGAATATCCACGGCGATAGTCCCGAGCGCATGGTGCGCAATGGATTCCTGCCGCTCGGGCGTCAGCATCGCAAGCCGATAATAGTCTGCCCACGTGCGTTCATAGCGGAAGCGGAAGCAGCGGCGCAGCAGTCCCAAGTCCTGATTGACAGTATCGGACACGCACAGTGCCGGCTGTTCCAGGTCATCCGGCGGATCCGGTTCCTCGCCCTCCGCCGTGTCCAGATCAAAGTACGCCTCCATGCTGCTCGCGAACAAATCGAGGTCCGTCTCTCCTGTACTCCAGAATCTTCTGATCAATCCGCAACGGCCGCCGGGCGATGAATGAATCAACACGCCGCGTCGGCCCGAGCCTCCCGCTGGCTTGGCGACGGGATGAAATCCGTAGAGTTGAAGTTCGGACAGCCACGCAGCCTCGCACCATTCGACCCACACGCGCTCCGACGGCACATGCAATAGGTCGGCGCAAGCAAGATTGCGGGCTCCCTTGGAATACGCCAAGGCCGTGCAAAGCCGGGTCAAGTCGTCGCTGAGAACATATCTGGTCGGACACTGCGCAATTTTTGCGGCGAAGTCGGCCGGGCCGTTCAAGTGCGTCAAAGCATGGTTCGTCAGGCTTTGGACGATGAACGGCGTACGACACTGAGCAATCCGATCAGCCAATCGCATTCATGGAAAACTAGCAGCGCAATGGGCGGAGTTCTTGAATTTGGGATAAGTGCGAATGGCGCGGGGAGCGGACCGCAGCCGCGCGGTACAAGGCGTCAAATCACGGCGCGCCGCGGCAAATCACGGCGCGCCGGCTCGACGACGAAGTCAGAGGCAAAGCGCGGAGAATCACCTCGCGGTAACCCGAACTTGATTGCAGGCATGCTCCCGAGGAAAGCGTGAATGCAAACCGGCCGCGGCCGACTGTTTCCGCGTACAGGACAGCCCGAATGTTCACGAGAAGCGAACGCTCGATTCTAATGAAGCCGAGGTGCGCCAGTTCGTCCGCCAGCCGTTTCAATGAATCCCTGCTGATATACGAAGCATTGCCGCTGCGGAACGACACATAGTTTCCGTCCGACTCGATGTAGTCGATCTTTTCCGGATCCAATGGGTACAGCCGGCGCTCGCGCTCGCCGACGAGAAGCGTTGACATTGATCCATCACAACTCAAGCGCATCGGCGCGTCGACGCACTCGGATCGAGTTCGTCCCCGCAGCCGACGCATTCGTCCCAAATTCGGGCTCAACCGCCGCCGAGACGCGCGCACTCATCCCTGCCCGGGGCAAATTCGTCACGTCCGGCGACGAGTTTTTCACATACTTCATCCGCGCTTTCAGGCTGAGATTATCTTCGCGGGCATAAGCGCGGCAGCATGCGTCGGCCTTTAAAAATACACGAGCCGCGTGGTCAGCCATTTGTCTGTCGGGATTCGGCATCACGAAGGGAGAATTTGCATGTACCGAATTGTGCACGCTTTGAACCAGCGATTGGCTGTAGCCGCAGCAATTGCGATGACCGGCATGCCGGTGTTCGCACAGCAGCAGGCTCCCGCCGTCTCTGCGACGGCGGAACCGCTGCAAGAGATCGTGGTTACGGGATCGCGCATCGCGACGCCGGAACTCGCATCCATGACGCCCGTCATGGTGCTGAGCAATCAGGCCATCGAAGCGTCCGGCACACTGAATATTTCCGATTTTCTGCGGGATTTGCCGTCCGTCGGCACGTCCCTCTTAAGCACCACGAACAGTAACTTTTTAACGAGCGGTTCCGGCGTCAATACGATCAATTTGCGCAATTTGGGCGATCAACGCACGCTGGTGCTGGTGAACAGCAAGCGTTATGTGCCCGGCGTCCCGGGGTTCTCGATTGTCGACTTCAACACCATTCCGACCGATTTCATCGACCACATCGAAATCACGACCGGCGGCTCATCGGCGGTCTATGGATCGGACGCTGTCGCCGGCGTCGTCAATGTGCTCTACAAGACCAACTTTGAGGGACTGCAATTCCGCGGCCAGGCGGGCGAGACCGGCCATCATGATGACGCGCGGTATGGCGGCGGGCTCCTGGCAGGCGCGGCGTTTGACGACGGCCGTGGTCACTTCATGCTGGATCTGTCCTACGACAAGGACGATGGGCTCTGGTCGCGGCAACGAAGGCGATCCGCGGTAGACCAGAGCGTGCTGCAAACGACACTACCCGACGGTACTACAGACGGTAGGCTGGTCAAACCCACCTACAGCAGCTATGCGCCTCAGGGGCGGTTCACCTATACAAGCTCTAACGGTGGTGATGGCGGCCTCTTCACCTTCAATCCCGACGGCACGCTGAAGAACGGATTCGTTAACGCCGTCGATGGATTCAATCGCAACGCTTATCGGCGCATATCGGTTCCGACGGATCGCACGCTGATTGCCTCGACGTTGAACTACGATTTGGCGGAGCATCATCAGGCCTACGCCGAAGTCACCTACGGGTACAATCACACGCAGTCAAATATCGAGCCGTTCGCGTTGTCGGGTTCGACCCCTCCCGGCGCTGTCTACGGCAACAATAATACTATTTTCGATGCCAACGGCGATGCGATCGGCGTGCCCATTACCAATGCCTACCTGCAGACGCTGCCGGTTCTTGCGCCGGTGCTGACGGCGATCAATACATGGAACGCGACCGGCGCAAACTGCGTCGGTTCAGCGGCAACCAACCCGGCCTACGACTGCATCAGTTACTTGAATTTCCGCAAGCGTCTGGCGGACATTGCCGCGCGCGGCAACGAGGCGACGCGTCAAACGATGCGAAGCCTGGTGGGGGTCAAGGGGGATATCCCGTTCGGCGACTGGAAGTACGACGTATCGTACAGCTACGGCCGCACCACCGACGCCCAGTTCACGACCGGTCAGGTGAATCTCGCGAACTTCCGCGCCGCACTGGATTCGGTGGTCGATCCGGTTTCCGGCAAAATAGTGTGCCGCGATCCTGTGTGGCAGTCCTTGGGTTGCGTGCCCATCAACATTTTTGGCTTCCACAGCATTACGCCGGCCGCCGCCGCGTGGGTGAACGCCAACGTTACCGAAAATGCGAAGATCCAGGAACAGATCATCTCGGCGTCCGCCCAAGGTTCCGTGGGTTCACTGCCCGCCGGCAACCCGCAGCTGGTGATCGGTGTGGAGCAGCGCAAGGATGCGAGCGAGCAAGTCTGGGATCCGCTGACGAATGCCGGGCTCAACGGCGGCAATCAGCTGCCCAACGTGAGCGGGGCCATTACCGTCAAGGAAGCCTTTGCCGAAGCTCAAGTGCCCGTATTGAAGGGCCTACCGGGCGCCGAGGCGTTAAACTTCGATGCCGCCGTGCGCCACGCCTCTTACTCCACGATCGGCAGCGTCAATACGTGGAAGGCCGGCTTGGATTGGGCACCGGTCCGGGACCTGCGCTTCCGCGGTGTCTACTCAGTGGCGATTCGCGCACCCACTGTTGGCGAGCTCTATGGCGGACAAGCGGAAACTTTCCCGACGGGAATAATCGATCCCTGCGACGGGATTACGGCGGCCACGGCAGGCCAGTTCCCGGGTGCCTGCGGCAAGGTCCCGGGGGTTATTGCGGCCATCGCCAATGGGGGCCAATTCAAATACACCTTCCTGGACTACCAGATCATCAATGGCTTCGTGGGATCAAACCCCGCGCTGAAGCAGGAGAAGGCCAAGACGGAGACCATTGGCTTCGTGCTCACCCCGCGCGCCTTGCCGCATTTCAGTGCGACGGTGGACTACTACGATGTCAGAATCGATGGCGCGGTCAACGTGGTCGACTTTCAAACGGAGATCAATAACTGCTTGGCGAGCGGCGCGTTCTGCGACAGCGTGCTTCGCAACGCCCAGACCGGCAAGCTGCAGACGGTCAATCAGATCAGCCTGAACGTGGCGCAGATCCACACCCGAGGCGTCGATACGGTGGTGCGCTATGGGTTTGATATGGGGCGCGCCGGTGGTCTGACCCTTCAGCTTGCTGAAACGCACCTGCTGAAGCTCGAACAGGCGGTTCCCGGAGCACCACTCCTCGATAACGTGGGTGAACTCAATAGCGGCGCCAACGGTCGATTGGGGTCGGGATTCAAGGATCGCGGGACCCTGACCGCTGTGTATGACATCGGGCCCTTCGAAGCCACTTGGCGGCTCAATTACTTGAGCAGCATCAATGACACGAATCCGACGGCGAGTAACACCGTGATCTCGAACTTGTACAACCACGTGAACGCGTACGTCTACAACGACGTGCAGGTGCGCTACACATTCGACGAAAAGAAGCACTCCTCGGTGTATATCGGCGCCAATAATTTGTTCAACAAGCAACCGCCTTTCTTACCGAGCGGCATGGCCTCCGAGATCACGGGCACGGAGACCGCCGCCGATACGTACGACGTGTTCGGGGTTTTCCTTTACGCCGGTGTGGAAGTGAAGCTGTAGATTTGCCACTCAAGGCCGGCCATTCGGGGGCTGGGTTCCACTCGGCTTCTGAGCTGTATTCAACATATCCTTGCTGTTTTGCGTGAGCTGCTTCATTTGATCAGCGGTCTTGCAGACCGTCGTTGCGACGCGCGACCCAGTCGTCATCTGGCTACGGCAGTAGTGGACTTCGCGCCCCCGGCCTACAGGCTTGTAGCCTTGCGCGAATAGCTGTCTCACCTCTTCGTTTGTGAGCGTTTTATCCTCCAACACGATCCGCTTGGGTTTGGAGGACGCGTTTTCAGCATTGGCTCCAACGGATTGCGTTGCCGAGGTGTCAGATCGTGATTCGGCCGATTCGACGGGTGGCGACGACGGCTTGCCTTGCTCCGCTGGATTTGACGGGGGATCGATTGCGAACGCATGAGTAGCGCCGCAGGCGCAGATCACAATGAGCAGACGAAAGAATGTGTTCATGTCATTTCACTCCCAGCGGTTTGGTGGTGCGCGATCGCGGGCTGTTTACAGCCGCTGCTCGAATACCCGCCCGACGGCGAAGACGATAGTCGTTCAGTTGAGCGCATAAACATTCCCGTCGGTGCTTCCGAAGTACAGGACGTCGCGATCGATTGCCGGAGACGAGAGGACCGCTCCGATAGCAGAGCCGCGAGTCGGGGTTCGACGGCGGCGCGCTCTTGCCCCTTCAATTATGTTCGCTCCCAATTCAACTCAGCGTACCGAGGGTTTTCTGAAGCTAGCATAGCTGACGATATCCACAAACAGAGGCGGCACGAGCGGGACTTGTAGAGGCGCGAATGCCATGTCGTCGACAGGTCGAGCGCCACCGGACATGGAAGACTTGCGCGAAACTTCACGCAATAATATGCGGGGCCCCACGAATTGCTCCCGCAAGCATCAGCTCGGCAAAGATCCCACCAAAAACGGGTGGAGGCTGCTACGGAAACGTCTGCTCAAGGTGACTCGTTTTCCACGCTTGAGAACAACTTCGCAGTCACCGTGCGGAAGTGGATGCAATTCGACAATCTGGTTGACATTAATGATGGTCGAGCGGTGGACGCGCACGAAGCGCTTGCTACCCAGCCGCGCCTCCACGTTGCGTAGTGATTGTCGGGCGAGATAGCAGTGATCGCTAACGAAAATCTTCACTTGTTTCCCGGCCGCCTGAATCAATTCGATATCGCGCGTGGGAACGAACAATATCCGCCCGCGTTCGCTTACGAGCAACCGATCCAGCAGAGGTCTCAACTCCGGCGTCGTGACTGGCGGGTCGCCGGACTTCGCGGCATCCAATAACCGGCCAACGCTTATGGTCGCTTTGCCGCGCACCATCGCCTTGGCAAATCGTTCGTCATCAAAAGGTTTCAGCAGGTAGTCGACGGCGCCGGCGGCATAGGCGTCAACTGCGTACTTTGCATGAGCAGTAACAAAAATGATGAGCGGATGAATGCCTCGCACATCGAAGTATTTCAGAAGCTCGAATCCGCCGCGTTCCGGCATTCGCACATCAAGAAATACCAAATCTGGAACGATGCCAGCGTCGAGTCGCTCGCACTGGGCAACGGACGCGCATTCCCAGACGATGCGTACATCCGGGTCGCCGGCGACCAGTTTTCTGATGCGGTTTCGGGCAATCGGCTCATCATCCACAATCAGTATCGATAACGGTTGCGTCATTGGCCGCTCCTACGGCTCGCTGATTCCGCACGATCTCGCGAGAAAAGGTTGTAGCCACCTCCGAAATCGCCGGCTCACGGTAACGCGTGTACTGCGCCTTAGAACGACTTCGCAATCTCCGTGTTGCAGTGGGTGCAACTCAACAATCTGCTCTACATTGATGATGGTCGTACGGTGCACGCGGACAAAGCGTCTCTTATCCAGACGCGTCTCAACACTGCGCAGCGACTGGCGCGTAAGATAGCAATGCCCCCGCACGAAAACCTTGAGGTGTTTACCGGTCACTTGAATCAATTCGATGTCGCGCGTGGGTATCAGGAAAGATCGGCTGTCTTCACTCACCAGCAGTTGGTCTTGGCCAGTTCGCGATTCATGCATCGCGCCGTGCAGGTCGTTGATATTAACGTCGGAGCCGAGCCGGTCGACGATCAGAGCAGCCCTAGCGCGTGCCAATGCCAACGCAAACCTGTCATCGTCAAAGGGTTTCATCAGATAGTCGATGGCGCCGGCATCAAAAGCATTGACCGCATACATTGAATAAGCGGTGACAAATATGATCAACGGATGTATTCCACGCGCAGCGAAAGACCCCAACAGGTCGAAACCGTCGCGTTCCGGCATTCTTACGTCAAGAAATATCAAATTGGGAACTATGTTCGCATCGAGTCGCTCGCACTGCACGACGGACGCACACTCGCCGACAATGCGAATCTGTGGGTCGCGGGTGAGAAGCTGCCTGACGCGACGCCGCGCAATCAGTTCATCATCGACAATGAGTACCTGCAACGGCGCTGTTGCTACGTCATGCGCAACGGCGTTAATTCGCGCATTCCGCGGCATCGACTCCGTCCTTGACCGTCGCCGGTACGTTCAGCTCGGCGCGCGTTCCGCAAACGGGATCGGGTTCAATCGTCATCCTTGCGTCAGAGTTGTAAGCCGCGTAGAGCCGCGCGCTCACATTTCGTAGTCCGTTCCCAAATTCAGCGGGCATGAGTGGCTGCCGAATGCGCGGTCTACTATTTGTCACAACGACAATGAGACGATCGTGAGATTGTCCAATCGCAACAGTAACTTTTAGAAATTCATCGGGATCAGAAAGACCGTGCTCTATAGCATTCTCGACCAGCGGCTGCAGCAGCAGCGCCGGAATGAGTGCACTGAGTAATTGCGGTTCGACCGTCAATTGCACCTGCAGCCGGTCGCGAAACCGAGATCGCTGCACCGCGAGGTAGGCTTCTACGCCGAATACTTCCGCCTCGACGGATGTCCAGGGTTTTTTGGTGCTCTCGAGTGCAATGCGAAGAAAGTCACCCAGTCGTGCAACCATTTCGACCGCCTGCGCGGGACTATCGGCAACCAACCCTGATATAGCATTTAGAGAATTGAACAAAAAATGCGGATGTAACTGGGCTGACAGAGTTGCCAATCGCGCATTGGCAAGTTGTGCCGACATCTCGACGAGCCGCACCGAGTCGCGATGCGAACGCCGCGAGGTGGCAAGGAGCGCGACCGCGATGAGACCCAGCACGTAGGCGGGAAGCCAAAATCGAAGCAACGTCATCCATTGCGCAGCGCCGGCATGCATCCAATAGCGCATGCCCTCCGCAGCAGCGTGTTGCCAGGGTTCATCGAGCAAGGTCGATGAAGCATAGAGCAACGGGGTCATACGGACGACGACCACCGCCAGGATAGCATTGACGAGAATCACGCGAAGTCGGGGTAAAGCGCCGCCGGGCCAGCCCAGACCAATCCCGATTCTGTACGCGCAAGCCGAAAGCAGAAACAGAAGGCAATGATGAAGCAGACGTGCGCTGTTACTAATAACGTATTCGCCCCCTTGCATGGTGCCGGACATGGGCCACGCCCAGAGCATTCCGACGACGGCTACACAGAGCCAGACCAATCCACCCGCGGTCCAAATAATTCTCCAAAGCTCCAAATTAGACAGTGCGGCAGGGCCATGCGGCACCGCGGACGGCGGAGCCGAAGCGCTTTGCTGGGAATCAAATTGCACACGCATTGCCGGCAGTGTAAAAGCAGTGGCCAGAATCGCCAAATGACGCCTAATATGTGGCGTGACCGGGACTTCAAACGGCTCGAGCGAGCCTGGCGGCACACACCCGTTAGACTTTACGAAATATCTGCAAGCACCCGCGCGACTGGGCCCGCGTGGAGGTTTGATCTTAGACTCCGCGCCAGTCCCCTCGCGCCGCATTCTGTCCCGCTCGGGCTTGCCGGGTTGAACCGGGAACAGAGCGACCGATATGCTAGAGCTATAAACGTGTCTGGCGCGCGATGCTAGCGCGTTTATCGCGCGGCGGTTAATTTGTCCTATATCGTCGCTTTGTTGACATTGTGATCCGCGCGATGCGTGTTTAAGTTTCGCGGTGAAGCACCAAAGACCCGGTGGAGGCCCGAACCTGATGCCGACGCTGCTTATCGGCGAGCGCGAACACCGACTGTACCCCCTGGATCCGGAAAAGATCGACTACATCGAGTCGGACGGCAACTATGTGTCAATCCATAGCGGCCAGTCGAGCTACATCAGCAGAGATTCCATCAAGCGCCTGGCTGGAGAGTTGGCCGACTTCGACTTCATCAGAATCGAACGATCGCTGCTGGTGAATATTCGCGCCGTGCTGTACGCCGAGACAGTCGGCCGCGGCCGGTTCGCGTTCACGCTATCCTCCGGCGCGCGCCTGCACTCGAGTGCAAGCTACCGTGACGCGATTCTCCGGGCATTGCGGCTGGTGGCGCAGTCGAGCCGCGCGTTAGAATGAGCGATGGGAACAGCCGCTCCGGGCTGCGCATCAATTGATGTCTTGAGGGGCCGCCCAGATATTCAGACTGCCGTCGAGCGCGTGGCGATCGATCCTGGCGATTTCGTCCGCGCTGAAATTTGCGCTGCGCAGCGCTCCCAGGCATTCCTCGATTTGCGCGAATCTGCTTGCGCCGATGAGCGCGCTGGTGATTACCGGTTTTCTGAGCACCCAGGATATGGCCATTTGCGCCAGGCTCTGGCCGCGCTCTCCGGCAATCCGGTTGAGCGCGCGTACGTTCTCGAGGTTGCGCTCGCTCAGCATCGATCTGGAGAAAGAGCCGCCCTGGGCCGCTCGCGAAGCCTCCGGGATTCCAGTCAGATACTTTGCCGTGAGCATGCCTTGCGCGAGCGGCGAGAACGCGATGCAGCCGATGCCCTCGGCCTCGAGCACGTCCAGCAGGCCGCCTTCCACCCATCGATTGAGCATGGAATAGGAGGGTTGGTGAATCACGAAGGGCACCTTGAGTTCGCGCAACAGCGCGGCCGCCTCGAGGGTCTTCTTCGGTCCGTAGGATGAGATGCCCACGTACAGCGCTCGGCCGCTGCGCACCGCGGTTTCCAGCGCGCCCATGGTCTCTTCCAAAGGAGTCTCCGGATCGTAGCGGTGAGAGTAGAAAATATCGACGTAGTCCAGATTCATGCGCTGCAGACTCTGATCGAGACTGGCCAGCAGATATTTTCTCGAGCCCCATTCACCGTACGGTCCGGGCCACATTCGATAGCCCGCCTTGGTCGACACGATCAGCTCGTCGCGGTGCTGCGCCAGGTCGCCGGCGATGATCCGGCCGAAATTCTCCTCGGCCGACCCCGGCGACGGACCATAGTTATTGGCGAGGTCGAAATGCGTGATGCCGCAGTCGAAGGATTTGAGGACCATGTCGCGCGCATTGTCGTAGGGCGCGCTGCTGCCGAAATTCTGCCACAGACCCAAAGAGATACGCGGCAATTTCAGCCCGCTGCGGCCGCAGCGGGCGTAAGGAATCCGTTCATATCGATCGGCGGCGGCTTCGGGCATGGCGATAATTATGTGATAGGATTGAACCACATGGAACTCAATCAAATCAAACGATACATCAAAGATCTCGAGGAGCGCACCGACTCTTTGAGGAGGTATCTTTGATTACGACAATAAAAACGAGCGGCTGCAGGAAGTGGAGCGCGAGCTGGAACAACCCGGCATTTGGAGCAATCCGGATCGCGCGCAGGAACTAGGGAAGGAACGTGCCAAGCTCGAGCAGGTCGTCGGCGGCCTGGATCGCCTGAAAATCGCCCTGGCGGACGCCGCGGAACTCCTGGAGTTGGCCGCCTCGGAGGCGGATTCCCGGGCGAGCGTGGAAATCGAGGCCGACGTCAAACGTCTGGCCCTCGAGGTCGAACAGCTCGAATTCCAGCGCATGTTCCCGGGCAAGATGGACTCGCACAATGCGTTTCTAGATATCCAGGCCGGCGCCGGCGGCACCGAAGCTCAGGACTGGGCCGCCATGCTGCTGCGGATGTATTTGAAATGGGCCGATGCGCATGGCATCAAGACCGAAATCATCGATCAGAGCGACGGCGAAGTGGCGGGCATCAAGGGCGCATCCGTCAGCATGATGGGCGACTATGCCTACGGCTGGCTGCGCACCGAAACCGGCGTGCATCGCTTGGTGCGCAAATCGCCGTTCGATTCGGGCAACCGCCGGCATACCTCGTTTGCCTCGGTGTTCGTGTCTCCGGAAGTGGATGACGACATCGATATCGAGATCAACCCCGCCGATCTGCGCACCGATGTGTACCGTTCGAGCGGGGCCGGCGGTCAGCACGTCAATAAAACCGAATCTGCGGTGCGCATCACCCACATTCCGAGCGGCATCGTGGTGGCCTGCCAGGGCGAACGCAGCCAGCACAAAAACCGCTCCACGGCGATGAAGATGCTGAAGTCCAAACTGTACGAACTCGAGTTCAACAAGCGCAATGCCGCGGCGAAAGTGCTCGAGGATTCGAAATCCGACGTAAGCTGGGGCAATCAAATTCGCAGCTACGTGCTCGATCAGTCGCGCATCAAGGATCTGCGCACCGGCGTGGAAATCGGCAACACCACGGCGGTCCTCGACGGCGCGCTCGACGAATTCATGCAGGCCAGCCTGAAGCAGGGCCTATAGCAAAAGGACCATGAGCGACAACGACGAAAATCACCTGATTGCGGAGCGGCGGGGAAAACTCGCGAAATTGCGCGAGCGCGGCAACGCCTATCCCAACGATTTTCGCCGCGACGCGCTGGCGGCGGATATCTCGACGGCTTACGGCGACAAGAGCGCCGAGGCGCTCGATGCGGCGGCCGTTCGCGTCAGAATCGCGGGCCGGATGCGCGCCAAGCGGGTCATGGGCAAGGCGAGTTTTGCACGGCTCGAGGATTCGAGCGGCGCAATCCAAATTTTCCTGCAGCAGCATGCGCTCGGCGAGGTCTACGACGAATTCAAGGGCTGGGATGTCGGTGACGTGATCGGCGCCGAGGGAACGTTGTTCCGCACCAAGACCGGCGAGCTGTCGGTGAGGGCTTCTCGATTGACGCTGCTGACCAAGTCATTGCGGCCGCTGCCCGATAAATGGCACGGGATCGCGGACACGGAATTGCGCTATCGGCGGCGCTATGTCGATTTGATAGTGAACGAGGACAGCAGGCGGGTGTTCGAGACGCGCACGCGAATCGTGCGTTACCTGCGCGGCTTCCTCGATGCGCGCGGCTTCCTCGAGGTGGAAACGCCGATGCTGCATCCCATCCCCGGTGGCGCCGCCGCGCGTCCCTTCAAGACCCATCACAACGCGCTCGACGCGGACATGTATCTGCGCATCGCGCCGGAGCTGTATCTGAAGCGGCTGACCGTCGGCGGATTCGAGCGGGTCTATGAGATCAACAGAAATTTCCGCAATGAAGGGGTGTCGACGCAGCACAACCCCGAGTTCACGATGCTCGAGTTGTACCAGGCGTACGCGGATTTCACCGATCTCATGGAGATGATCGAAACTCTGTTCCAAGGCCTCGCCGACACCCTGCTGGGGTCGCGCAAGCTCATTTACCAGGGCACCGAAATCGATCTGTCGCACAGCTTCGCGCGCAAGAGCATCGAGGACATCATTCTGGCGAACAATCCCGATCTGGACCCCATGTCGCTGCGCGATGTGCCGTATTTGCACCGTGTATGCGATTACATGAAGATACCCTTCAAGGCCGGGGACGGCCCGGGAAAATTGCAAATTGCGATTTTCGAGCGAACCGGCGAGCACACCTTGGTGCAGCCGACCTTCGCTTATGCCTATCCCGCCGAGGTGTCGCCTCTGTCGCGGCGTAACGATGCCGATCCGTTCATCACGGACCGGTGGGAATTCTTCGTCGGCGGGCGCGAGCTCGCCAACGGATTCTCGGAGCTGAATGATCCGGAGGATCAAGCCCAGCGCTTCCGGGATCAGGTCGAGCGCAAGGATGCCGGCGACGAGGAAGCCATGTATTACGACGCCGACTATGTGCGCGCGTTGGAATACGGCATGCCGCCCGCCGCGGGGCTCGGCTTGGGGGTCGACCGGCTGGTCATGCTGTACACGGATTCGCCCTCGATCCGGGATGTCTTGTTGTTCCCCCACATGCGGCCCGAGTTTTGACGATTCCGATCGGCGTATTCGATTCGGGCGTCGGCGGATTGACGGTATTGCGGGCGCTGCGCACGGTGATGCCCGCCGAGAATTTCGTTTATCTGGGCGATACCGCGCGGCTTCCCTACGGCACCAAGAGCGCGGAAACGGTCGTGCGCTATTCGCTGCAGTGTGCGGCCGCCCTGCTCGAGCGGCGCGTTCGATGTCTCGTGGTTGCCTGCAACACGGCGTCTGCCTCTGCGCTCGGCACCCTGCGTCTGCACCATCCCGCGCTGCCGGTCATCGGCGTCATCGCACCCGGCGCGCAAGCGGCGGTCGCCGCGTCCGTCTCGCAGAGCATTGCCGTCATCGGCACTGAAGGCACGATCGACGGCGGCGCCTATCAGCGGGCCATTCTTGGATTGAATCCCGCTGCCCGCGTCACGTCCCGGGCGTGCTCTTTATTCGTATCGATGGCGGAGGAGGGCTGGACCGAGGGTCCCATCGCGGAGGCCGTCGCGCACCGCTACCTCGATCCGATTTTCCGAACCGACGACGCCCCCGATACCCTGGTGCTGGGCTGCACGCATTTCCCGGCGCTGGCCGCGGCCATACGCGCGGTGCTGCCGTCGCATGTGAGGTTGGTCGATTCGGCCGCCACCACGGCCGCGGCCGTGCTGCTACAGCTCCACGGCGCCGCCGCCGCGCCCGGGCCGCGCGGCACGGTCAAGTGGCTCGCCACCGACGGCGCGGCGCGCTTCGCGCGCGTGGGGAGCACCTTCCTCGGCGAGGCATTGCGCGCCGAGTCGGTTGAGATCATCGACCTGTAGTTGAATCAGGTCTTGCTGTAGTTGGATCAGGTCTTGGCGAGCGCGTCGCGGAATCCCGCGGTGGAGAGCAGATTGTAGGCTGCCCGCAGTATCATGTCGGACATCGTCTCGTAATAATTCTCCGCTTTGTACGAGCGGCCCCAGCGGGTGGAGTCGCCGGCGGCCGTTCCGGTCCACAGCTCCTTGCCCGCGCTGTTCTTGACGTGGAGTAATACCGACATCTCGCCGCCGTAGGTATTCACCTCGGTCACGAAGAACTGGCGGACTTCGCCGGTGATGATCAAGTCGGCGGAGCCATCGACGATGTTCAAGCCGGCGCCGTGCAGCGTGTCCTTGAGGTGGTCGAAGACAAACGCGGCGACATCGCTTGACGTGGTCACCTGCCGGATTTTTTCGGGCTTCTCGCGGTTCTCGGCGACCAACGTCGGGTTCTGGCGCGTGTCGACGAGAGGCTCGAAATGGATTTTCGCGCTGGCCATGGGGCCGCTCACTTCGACATGGCCCATTTCGGCGAAAGTCGATGTCGGAGTCCATTTCAAGGGGATGTTTTGCAGGTCGCCGCCGGCGAAAGCCGCTCCGCTGACGAGTACGGTGGTGAACGACGCTATGGCGAGAAATCGCTGACGCATGATTTTGTTCTCTGTGTTAGTCCCCGGGGCCGGGTATTCTAGCCAGCGCGTAGTTCGTACGGAAGCGGTAATTGCGTGGCGGCGACGGCCGCATTCGCGACCGTCTCGCCGTCCCCGGCTCCCACATTGAGCACCGCCAACGCTTCGAAACCGTCGCCGATTCGAATCACTTCGGTGAGTCGCCCCATGCGGCCATCGGTCAATTTCAACTGCTGGCCGATGCGCCATTCGCCGCCGGGTAATTGCAACCGGTACAGGCGCCGTTTGATGCGGCCGAGGTGCTGGGTACGCGCGATGATTTCCTGGCCGGTATAGCAGCCCTTGCTGAAGCTGATGCCATCCAGGAGATCGAGATTCAACATCTGGGCAACGAAGGCTTCGCGCGTGGCCAGATATATCTGCGGCAGACCGGCACGAATGTCGGCGGCCCGCCAGTCATGTTCGCGCTGATCCGCTTGCAGGATGTCGCCGGCGAGGCCGCGTTCGGCCAGTCTTTCCGCCGCACCGATGACCCAGTAGCGGTCGGGGTCGCGGTTGACGGCGCCCACACCGAAGTCGTCCTTTTCCGCGTAGCCGGCGGCGGAAGGAGCGGTGATGCCGGCCGACCGGAGATGCTCCATGCCATGTTGGCCCGAGACGCTCAAGAGTTCGCTGGCGTCCTCGATCTTCACCTTGGCCCGAAGTATGAAGCGGCGCAGCCCCTCCAAGGTAGGGACTACCAGTTCGCGCGGCAGAATCGCGACGGTCCCGCTGGAATGAGGCACAAGGTGCATGAGCGCCAGCACGCGGCCTTGAGGATTCGAGTACGCCGCCAGCACGGTCCGGCCCTCCGCGAGGCGGCGCGTGTCGTTGGACACCTGACCTTGCAGAAAGCTCAGGGAATCCGGCCCGGTGAATCGCAAAACGCCGAAATGGAGTAAACGGCCCGATTGGGGTGCGCCGGTGGTCATTCGGCATGAAATGGGTACTCGGGCCTTGATGTCAACCCCGCGATTGGATGGTTATTAGCCCAAGTTTTCTGGCAAACTTTCGTCCGTGACGACGCATTCCGAAAATTCCGCACCGGGACAGCCGTCTCCGGCGGTTCCCGCACGCTCGACGGGCGGGCGCGAGGCCGGCGCGTGCGAGGCCGGCGCGTGCGAGGCCCGCGGGCGCGAAGCTGGCGGGCGCGAAGCCGGCGGGCGCGAAGCCGGCGGGCGCGAGGTCGGCGGGCGCGCAGGGCCGGAGCCGACGCGCTTTGGCGACTGGGAGCTGCGCGGCCGCTGTATCGATTTTTAAATGCCCCGTCCGACGTCACCTCATCTGGGCATCTATCGCTGGCAAATCGGCAATAGCCTGTCGATTCTGCATCGCCTGACCGGCATCGCGCTGGCAGTGGGTCTGGCCGCCCTGTGTTTCTGGCTGGTGTCGCTGGCCGGCGGCGAGCGATCCTACACCGCCGCCGTGAAGCTGTTGGGTAGTCCGGTGGGACTGGTCGCCCTCATCGGGTGGACCTTTGCCTTTCTCTACCACTTCTTGAACGGCGTGCGCCATTTGTTCTGGGATGCGGGCTACGGTTTCGAGCGCACGCAGCGGCACGCCAGCGGCTGGTTCGCGGTGCTCGGATCAATCGCTTTGACGCTGTGCGTATGGGGACTGATCTTCGCGGGCCATCGATCGTGAGTTTGCGAAGCCCCCTTGGCCGCGTGATGGGATTGGGATCGGCCAAAGACGGCACCGATCACTGGTGGGCGCAGCGGGTGAGCGCCGTTGCTCTGATTCCGCTGACTTTGTGGTTCATGTTTTCATTGCTGGCGCTGCCGGCGCTCGACTATGCCACGGTCAGGACATGGCTGTCGTTTCCGGTGAGCGGCTTTTTGGCGGTGCTGCTGGTGGGTGTGCTGACCTATCACTCCTATCTGGGAACCAACGAAGTGATCGAGGACTACGTGCACTCAGCCGGCATGAAAGTGTTATCGCTGTTGTTGCTGCGATTCCTGTACGTGCTCGTCTGCGGCGCGGGCATATTTGCGATTTTGCGCGTCGCATTCGGGTCCATATGAGCGACTACAAATTGATCGAGCACACCTACGACGTGGTCGTCGTCGGCGCCGGAGGCGCCGGCCTGCGCGCCACGTTCGGCCTGGCCGAGGCGGGCCTCTCCACCGCCTGCCTGACCAAGGTGTTTCCAACGCGCAGTCACACGGTTGCCGCGCAGGGCGGCATCTCGGCGGCGCTCGGCAATATGGGCGCCGATGATTGGCGATGGCACATGTACGATACCGTGAAGGGGTCGGACTGGCTCGGCGACCAAGATGCCATCGAGTTCATGTGCAAGGAAGCGGCGGCGGCGGTCATCGAACTCGAGCATTATGGCGTGCCGTTTTCGCGCACCGAGGACGGACGTATTTACCAGCGGCCGTTCGGTGGCATGACCACACACAACGGCAAGGGTATTGCACAGCGCACCTGTGCCGCGGCCGATCGCACCGGTCATGCCATGCTGCACACCCTGTATCAGCAATCGCTCAAGCACGAAGCTCGTTTCTTCATCGAGTACTTCGCTCTCGACCTGATTATGGAAAATGGCGAGTGCCGCGGCGTGATTGCCCTCGACATGTCCGACGGCACCTTGCATCGATTTCGCGCGCATCAGGTCATCTTGGCGACCGGCGGTTACGGCCGCGCATGGTTTTCATGCACCTCCGCGCACACTTGCACCGGCGACGGCGGCGGCATGGTGCTGCGTGCGGGCCTGCCCTTGCAGGACATGGAGTTCGTCCAGTTCCATCCGACCGGCATTTACGGCGCCGGCTGTTTGATCACCGAGGGCTCGCGCGGCGAGGGGGGGTATCTCACGAACTCCGCCGGAGAGCGGTTCATGGAGCGCTACGCGCCGAATGCCAAGGACCTGGCGTCCCGCGACGTCGTCAGTCGGGCGATGACGGTCGAGATTCGCGAGGGCCGCGGCGTCGGCAAGTTGAAGGACCATATTGATCTGCATCTGGAGCACCTGGGCCCCGCGGTGATCAAGGAGCGATTGCCCGGGATCGCCGAGACCGCGCGAATATTCGCCGGCGTGGACGTCAACAAGGACCCGATCCCCGTGCTGCCCACGGTGCATTACAACATGGGCGGCATCCCATGCAATGTGCAGGGAGAGGTGGTGACGCTCGCGAACGGCGGCGAGACGGTGGTTCGAGGACTCATGGCGATCGGCGAGGCGGCCTGCGTATCGGTGCACGGCGCGAACCGCCTCGGGTCCAATTCGCTGCTGGATCTGGTCGTCTTCGGCCGCGAAGCGGCGCGGCACTGCACGCGCGCGCTGAGACCCGGATCGGCCCACCGACCATTCGCGGCCGATGCCGGGGACGGTGCGATCGCCCGATTGGACAAGCTTCGTCATGCCAAGGGGTCGCTGCGCACGGCCGACGTGCGTTTGAGGATGCAGCGCATCATGCAAAGCGATGCGGCGGTCTTTCGGAGCGGCGAATCCTTGAACGACGGCAAGCGCCGGCTCGCCGAGATCTTCGCCTCCTTTGCCGACGTCAGCGTCACGGATCGCTCCTTGGTATGGAATACCGATCTCATCGAGACATTGGAGCTCGACAATCTATTGGGACAGGCCGTCGCCACCATGCATTCCGCGGAGAACCGCCAGGAGAGCCGCGGCGCGCAGGCGCGCGAGGATTTTCCGAACCGCGACGATCATAATTGGCTGAAGCATTCGCTTTGTTGGGTTTCGGCAGCAGGCGCCACCCGGATCGACTATCGGCCGGTGCACCTCAAAACGCTCACCGACGATGTCGAATCGATTCCTCCCAAAGCTAGGACTTACTGATGGCTGAATTCTCGCTTCCCGCCAATTCCAAGGTGCGCAAGGACGGCCGCGTATTCAAGGCGCCGGCGGGCGCCAAGAACGTGCGTGTTTTCAAGATCTACCGCTTCGATCCGGACCTGCCCGAGAATCCGCGCCTCGACACTTATGAAGTCGATATGGACGCCTGCGGTCCCATGGTGTTGGATGCCCTGATCAAGATCAAGAACGAGATTGATTCCACATTGAGCTTCCGGCGCTCCTGCCGCGAAGGAATATGCGGCTCGTGCGCCATGAATATCGACGGCAGGAACGGCCTGGCGTGCGTCATGGCGTGCGCCGACGTCAAGCGCGACATCAAGATCTATCCGTTGCCGCATCTGCCGGTCATCAAGGATTTGATCCCCGACCTGACGAACTTCTACGCTCAGTACGCGTCGGTCAAGCCCTGGCTTCAGACCCGAACGCCGGCGCCGCCCGACGGGGAGCGTCTGCAGTCCAAGGAGGACCAGGAAAAGGTCGACCGGCCCTCGGCCTGCATCCTGTGCGCCTGCTGCTCCACCAGCTGCCCCAGCTATTGGTGGAACAGCGAGCGATATCTCGGGCCCGCGGCTCTGCTGGCGGCTTACCGATGGATCGTCGACAGCCGCGATGAGGCGGCCGGCGAGCGCCTTGACGATCTCGAAGATCCGTTTCGCCTGTACCGCTGCCACACCATCATGAATTGCACGGAAGCCTGCCCCAAGGACCTCAATCCCGCCAAAGCCATCGGCGAGATCAAACAAATGATGGCCCATCGTCGCCACTGATGGCTGCGCCGCCGCCCGCCGCCGAACTCGGCAAGCTGCGCTGGCGTTGCCGCCGCGGCATGAAAGAACTCGATGTATTGCTGGCGCGCTACGTGGATGAGCGTTTCTGCAACGCATCGAGCGCCGAACAAGAGGCCTTCAGGCGGCTATTGGGGTCGGAGGACACGGTTCTCTATGCGTACTGTCTGGGGTCCGAACGGCCGCCGCCCGAGTTCGCGACCCTGATCGAGCGAATTACGGCAAACTCGCCCGGCCGCCGATAGCCCCGCCATGCGGCTGTTAGAATGCCGTCCTGTGCGCAAAGTCACGTTTAAAAGCGGTCCGGCCCGGGAATTGTCGAACTTTTCCGTCGCCGCTCTGTCTATCGCGACAGGCTGGGTTGTGAGCTCGCCGGTTTGGGATCACGCATGAGTGTTGAAGAGAGTGACCTCAAACTGGTCGAGAGGGTCCAGCGCGGCGAGCGCGCGGCGTTCGATTTGTTGGTCCTGCGATACCAGCACAAGGTGCTGAAGCTGATCATGCGTTACGTGCACGATGCAACCGAAGCTGAAGACATCGCACAGGAGGCTTTCGTCAAGGCCTTCCGTGCGCTGCAGTCGTTTCGAGGCGATAGCGCGTTTTATACCTGGCTGTATAGAATCGCGATCAACACCGCCAAGAACGCCCTGGTCGCCACGAAACGCCGCCCCATGGATTACGATCTCGATCTTCAGGACCCCGAGCAATACGATCTGCACGCCCGGCTGGCCGAGTCCGAGACTCCGGAAGGCTTGCTCCTGACGGATGAGATTCGCGACACGGTGAACCGCGCCATCGAGAATTTGCCGGAGGATCTGCGCACCGCGATCGTGCTTCGCGAGTTGGAAGGATTGAGTTACGAAGACATCGCGCAAACCATGGATTGCCCGGTGGGCACCGTGCGTTCGCGAATCTTTCGCGCGCGAGAGGCGATCGACAAGAAGTTACGACCCATATTCGACGGCGGCCTTGGTCGGCCTGAGGACACATGAGCGAACAAATTCGTGAGCAGGTCTCGGCATTTCTCGACGGGGAACTGCCCAACTCGGAAACCGAATTGCTGCTGAAGCGGCTCACTCGCGACGGCGAGCTGCGTGAAAGCTTCGGCCGCTACGCCCTGATCGGCGAGGCGGTCCGCGGCACGAGTCGCGGACATTTGACCAAGGGATTTGCCGGCCGAATCAATTTCGCCATCGACGGCGAACCGGTTCCGGCCAACGGACAGATTTCCTACCCGCGCACGCCCCGATGGTGGCGGCCGTTCGCCGGGGTTGCGGTGGCCGCGGGTGTGGCGGCGGTAGCGGTCGTCGCCTTGCAGCACCGGGCGGTGTCGCCTTCGTTGCGGGTAGGCGCGGCCGTCACGGCGCAGAATGCGGCGCCGGCGCAGACCGCCGTCCCGGGCGCCGTGCAGGGGCCCCGCGAGGCCATCTCCTATACCGTGCCGGCGACATCGCCGGCATCGCCTGCGGCCAGGGCGCCTGGGCGGTTGACCAATTATGTGTTCGCACACAGCAAATACTCCAGCGGCCTCGCTCAGCGCGGAGTGTTGGCGGACTTGCTCATCGAGGCCGACGAGCAGCAGCCCGTCGTCACTGAAGCGGCGGCGCACGTTGTTCCATGACGCGGAGGATGCGTAATTCAGCCAACTGGCTGATTCCGTGTGCCGTTGTCGGGGCGATGTTGTCGCTGCCGCAGCGCTCGGCCGGCGCCGACGACCCGCGCGATTGGCTGCAGAAAATGAATCAGGCCCTGGCGACTCGCAACTACGATGGCACGTTTTTTCACCTGAGCGAGGGCCGCGTCGAGACCATGCGCATCGTGCACCGGGTGCGGGGGGGGCGGGTGACCGAGCGGCTGCAGTCCCTCGATGGCTCGGGCCGGGAATTCATACGCAATGACGGCGAATTGACCTGTTATCTGCCCGACCAGCATACGGTGCTGATTGAACCTCGGCCGGATCACAGCCCGTTCCTGGGATCCCTGCCGCAGTTCGGTGCGGACGTCAACGAGTTCTATCGCATCGAATCGATGCCGCCGACGCGCATCCTCGGCCGCGCAGCGCGCGTCGTTGCGGTGAACCCCAAAGATCAGTTCCGGTTCGGGTATCGTATCTGGCTCGATGAGAAGACTGCGATGCCGCTCAAGACCCAACTCTGCGATTCACGCGGCCAGGTGATTGAACAGATATTCTTCGCGCGCCTGGATATGCCGGAGAGCATTCCCGACAGCGATCTCGCACCGGTGGTGCGCACCGACGGCATGCGATGGGTGCGCCAGGGCCCGTCGAACGACAATGCGCCCGCGGCGCTGTCGGCCTACCGCGCCAGCGAACTGCCGCCGGGATTTCACTTGACGATCGCGGGCGCTCAGACGATCGGCGGCGCGACCGTTCCGGCCAGTCATCTGGTGTATTCGGATGGCCTGGCCACCGTATCGGTGTTCGTCGAAGCCCAGCCGGCCGATACTCCGGGCGCGAACCCCAGCGTAGGCCTGCCGCCCGATCCTCCGATGGAGGGGCTCGCGCGGGTGGGCTCGGGCTACGCTTTTTCCACCGTCGTGCAGGGCCACCAAGTCACCGCGGTCGGCGAGGTGCCCGCTCAGACGGTGGAGTTCATCGCCCATTCGGTAAAGTCCTCCGGCGACGCGCAACTGCCCCGCCACTGAAGGGCAATGCGCCGGGAGTCGCCACGCTTCCTGCTGTACTCCCGCCCCGGGTGCGGCCTGTGCGAGGAGATGTTGCAAGAACTCGCCGCACTGCCGGCGGCGCATCCCTTCGCGGTCGACGTGATTGACGTCGACGCCGACCACGCCGCGAAAGTGCGTTATGGCCACAAGATTCCTGTGCTGCTGTTCGCGGGAGAACTGGTGTGTCACGGGCGCCTCGACGCCGAGGAAGTACATAAGGCCCTCGTTTGCCATCGCCGACCGGTATAATGAGGAGTTTGTCCAGACCCAGGCGTCGATGAAGAATATCCGCAATTTTTCCATTATTGCTCACGTTGATCATGGCAAATCGACTTTGGCCGATCGATTCATTCAGGAATGCGGCGGTCTCGACGCACGGGAAATGCAGGCCCAGGTGCTCGACACGATGGATCTGGAGCGTGAACGGGGCATCACCATCAAGGCGCAAAGCGTCACGCTTGCGTTCAAATCCATCACCGGCGAGCTGTACCAGCTGAATTTCATCGACACGCCGGGTCACGTGGATTTTTCCTACGAGGTGTCTCGATCGCTCGCCGCCTGCGAAGGGGCGCTCCTGGTGGTGGATGCCGCCCAGGGCGTCGAAGCGCAGAGTGTTGCGAATTGCTACACCGCGCTCGAGCAGGGTCTCGAGGTGCTGCCCGTCATCAACAAGATCGATTTACCCTCGGCCGATCCGGCCAAAGTGATTCATGAAATCGAAGAAATCATCGGTATTCCGGCCGACGACGCGGCACTGGTCAGTGCCAAGACGGGCCTCGGAGTCCCGGAGCTGCTCGAGCAACTGGTCAAGCGCATCCCCGCCCCCAAGGGCGACCCGGACGGACCTTTGCAGGCCTTGATCATCGATTCATGGTTCGACAACTATGTTGGGGTGGTCTCGCTGGTGCGCGTGATGAATGGTGCATTGCACACGGGCGCCAAGATCCGCGTCATGTCCACGGGACGCAGCCACCAAATAGACAAGCTCGGCCGTTTCGCTCCCAAACCCGTGACCCGCGACTCCTTGAATACCGGGGAGGTCGGGTTCGTCATCGCCGGCATCAAGGAAATCGACGGGGCGCCCGTCGGCGACACGATCACACTGGATAACAACCCGGCCAAAGCGCCGCTCGAGGGCTTCAAGCAGGTGCAGCCGCGGGTTTTTGCGGGACTGTTCCCCACCAGCTCGGACGACTATGAGCAATTCCGCGAAGCACTGAAAAAATTGAAACTCAACGATTCGGCGCTGCATTTCGAGCCGGAGGTGTCGACCGCTCTGGGCTTCGGATTTCGCTGCGGATTCCTGGGATTGCTGCACATGGACATCGTGCAGGAGCGGCTCGAGCGCGAATATGACCTGGACCTGATCACCAGCGCGCCGACCGTCATCTACGAGGTGCTGCTCACGGACGGATCGGTCGTCAACGTCGACAATCCGAGCAAGCTGCCCCCGCAGGATCGGATCTCGGAACTTCGCGAACCCATCATCACCGCCAACATCCTGGTGCCCCCGGATTACGTGGGCGCGGTGCTCACCCTGTGCAGCGAAAAGCGCGGCGTGCAAAAAAAGATGCTGTTCCTCGGCAGTCAGGTATCGCTGCAGTATGAATTGCCGCTGGCCGAAGTCGTGCTCGATTTTTTCGACCGGCTCAAGTCGGCGAGCCGCGGGTACGCATCGTTCGATTACGAATTCAGCCACTTTCAGGCGGCGCCCCTGGTCAAGCTCGATGTGTTGATCAACGGCGATCCGGTTGATGCCCTGTCACTCATCATCCATCGCGACAATTCCTACAACCGCGGCCGGGAATTGGTCGACAAGATGCAGGAACTGATCCCGCGCCAGATGTTCGACATCGCCGTCCAGGCGGCGATCGGCAGCCATATCATTGCGCGCGCCAGCGTCAAGGCGATGCGCAAGAACGTGCTGGCCAAGTGCTACGGCGGCGATATCACGCGCAAGCGCAAGCTCCTCGAGAAGCAAAAGGCGGGCAAAAAACGCATGAAGCAAGTGGGGCAGGTGGAAATCCCGCAAGAGGCCTTTTTAGCCGTTTTGCAGGTTGGGAAGAAGGCCAATTAAATCATCAGTAGGGGTGTTTGATGAACGACGGCGATAGCCTTTTCATAGGCCTATTGTGCGCAGGCGTCGCCTGCGTGCTGGTGATTTTGGTGGACGGGTGGTTCGCAAGGCCGAAACGGGATCCGGCCGCCACGAGCGTGGAGGAGCCGTGGCTGCCGAAAATGGCCGGATATGCGCTCGTGGGCCTGTCGGTGGCCATGCTGTGGCGCCTGTTTCGCTATGAGGCTGTCGACTTCAGTCTGATGCTGGTGGTGGTCGGCGCGATTTCGGGCGCGGTGTGGGTGTTGGACAAGGCATTCTTCGCGGGCCCCCGGAAGCTTCGCGCGGCCGCGGCAGGCACCCCGCCGGAGCGGGTGCGCGAGCCCATTGCCGTCGAATATGCCCGCTCATTCTTTCCGGTCATCGTCCTGGTGTTGGTGATCCGGTCGTTTCTGTTCGAGCCCTTCCGCATCCCGTCCGATTCCATGATGCCGACCTTGTACGACGGCGATTTCATTTTCGTCAGCAAGTATTCCTACGGGTTGCGCCTGCCGGTCATCAATACGCTGCTGATTCCCACCGGGACCCCGCAACGCGGCGACGTGATCGTGTTCCGTCTGCCGCCCAATCCGAAGATCAACTACATCAAGCGCCTGGTGGGCCTGCCGGGCGACCGGGTTCGGGTGGACGAAAGCAACCAGCTGTACGTCAACGACAAGCCCATGCCGCAGGAGCGGGGGCCGAGCTACAGCGGCCCCAAGCAGGATTTGTCGAATTATGCGGGCGTGCCCACGGCCTTCGAGCAATTGGGCGCCAAACGCCACCTCATCATGTTTGCCAACGGCGGCGTCAGAACCGGCGAGTGGGTGGTGCCCGCCGGACATTATTTCTTCATGGGGGACAATCGCAACAACAGCAAGGACAGCCGGTGGCTGGACGATAACGACGCGCCGGGGTTCGTGCCGGAGCGAAATCTGGTGGGTAAAGCGGTGCGAATTTGGCTTAATCTTGATACTCGTGACGGACCTCTCTGGCGGCGGGTGGGGAATGCGATTCAATAAGGGCCATTTGAGGGAGGCCAGGTAATGAAACAGTCAATGCGCCGGCGCCAGCAAGGGATGACTTTCCTGGGGTTGCTGGTCATCCTCGCGATGGTGGCCGTCATCGGCTACGCGGGCATTCGCCTGGTTCCCGTGTACCTCAACTATATGAAAATCGTGCGAACCATGGAATCCACGGCGGCGGAGGCCAAGGGCGACAACCCCGATTTTGGCGCCATGCGCAATTCTTTCGACCGGCACTGGCAGATCGAAGACATAACGGTGGTCACCGAAAAAGACATCGAGATAACAAAGGACGCAAGTGGGACAGTAACGATGCACATCGCCTATGACGATTCCGCACCCTATATCGCAAACGTCTCTCTGACCGTGCACTTCGACAAGACCGTGAAGGTGCGGTGAGTTCACCGTGCACGGACCCGCTCTTGTCCTGGGTCGAACAGTCGTTCGGCTACGTTTTTGCGCAACCGGCGCTGTGCCACGCCGCCGTGACTCACCGCAGCGCCGGCGCCCTGCACAATGAGCGGCTGGAATTCCTCGGCGATTCGGTTCTCAATTGCTGCGTGGCGCGTATGCTTTACGATGCGCACCGCCTCTCGGACGAGGGAGCCTTGTCGAGGCTGCGCGCGACGCTGGTCAGCGGCGAGACATTGGCGCAGATCGCGGGCGAGCTGGGCCTGGGCGAGCATCTGCGTCTGGGCGTAGGGGAGTTGAAAACCGGCGGGTTTCGCCGGACGTCGATTCTGGCGGATGCGTTGGAGGCGATATTGGGCGCGATATTTCTGGATTCGGGGTTCGATGCGGCGTCGGCGGCCGTTGCGCGCATCTGGGGTCCGAGGATGTCGGAATTGCCGGCCGCGGACGAGCTCAAGGACCCGAAGACACGCCTGCAGGAAGCACTGCAGGCGCACGGACTCGCTTTGCCGATCTATACGTTGACCGCGGTTGCCGGCGACCCACATCAGCAGTCATTCACCATCAGCTGCGAAGTGCCCGTTCTCGGCATATCGGCCGTGGGCGAGGGCGCGAGCCGCCGCCGCGCCGAGCAACTGGCCGCCGCGAAATTGCTCGAGATGCTGCCCACCGAAATCCGGAAGCCCGTATGAGCGATGCGAAGTTTCGCGCCGGGCATGTGGCCATCGTGGGCAGGCCCAATGTCGGCAAATCGACCCTGGTGAACGCGCTGGTGGGCCGCAAGGTGTCCATCGTCACGGCCAAACCCCAGACCACGCGGCATCGAATTTTGGGTGTCGTCAATCGGCCCGATGCCCAGCTGGTGCTGGTCGATACGCCGGGTCTGCACGAATCGACGCGCCGTGTGATGAATCAGTACATGAACCGCGTCGCCATCTCGTCCTCGCAGGATGCCGATGTCATCCTGTTCGTGATCGAGGCCATGCGCTTCACCGACGAAGACCTGTGGGTATGGGAGCGGGTGCGCGGCTTGAAGCAGCCGCTGTTTCTGGTCGTCAACAAGGTCGACCGCGTGTTTCCCAAGGAGCAGCTCCTGCCCTTCCTCGAGGACATGACGCAGCGCGTCCCGGCATCGGGAATCATTCCGATTTCCGCGCAGGAGGCAGATAATCTCGAGCGCTTGGTGGATCTCGTCGGTTCACGGCTGCCCATATCGCCGCAGTTGTTTGCCCCCGATGTGGTCACCGATCGGGACGAACCGTTCCATGCGGCCGAGATCGTGCGCGAGAAGCTGACGCTGAAACTGCGCGAGGAGTTGCCCTATGGCATCAATGTGCAAATCGAGCGGTTCGCGGATGAGCACAACCGCATCATGATCAATGCCGTGATCTGGGTCGAGCGCGCGGGGCAGAAGGCCATCGTGATCGGGCAGGGCGGCGAGCGGCTGAAGGAGATCGGCCGGCTTGCCCGCATCGAACTCAACGATCTGTGGCAGCGCTCGGTGCATCTCGAATTGTGGGTCAAGGTCAAAGAAAATTGGGCCGACAGCGAAATGGCGCTGCGCCAGTTTGGGTACGATACGTTGTGAAGAGCACGCGGCGCGTGTGGCTGGCACCGGCCTACGTTTTGCACCAATACGCTTATCGCGACACCAGCCGCATCGTGGAGGTGTTCACCAGCGGATACGGCCGCCTCACGCTGTTCGCGCGCGGCGCCAACGGACCGAAATCAAGCTTGAGAGGCGTGCTGCGTCCCTTCCAGCGGATGCTCGTGTGCTGGTCCGGCAAAGGAGAAGCCTGTCAGTTGGTGGGCGCGGAGATCGACGGAGTCATCACGAGTCTGTCGCCCGACCGGCTCATGAGCGGATTTTATTTGAACGAGCTGCTACTGAAGCTGACGGAGCGCTGCGATCCGCACCCGGAGATCTTCCTGTCCTATGCCTCCTGCGTGCAGGCGCTGTGCGACGGGGAAATCGAGGAACCCACGTTGCGCCGTTTCGAGAAGCGCTTGCTGAATGATTTGGGTTATGGCCTCGAGCTCTCGAAAACCGGCGACGGAGCGCAGGTAGAGCCCGGCAGGTACTACCGATTTGCCCTCGAAAGCGGGCCGCAGCTCTGCGTGGCCGAGGCTCCCGGTGCTGTCTACGGCCAATCCTTGGCCGATCTGAAGGCAGAGAGCTTTGGCGATGCTCGGTCGCTGCGGGATGCGAAGCGCGTGCTGCGTGCAGCCATTGACGCGTGTCTCGACGGCCGCGCCTTGAAATCGCGCGAAGTCGCAATGGCCCTGCTGCATCGCCGGGAGGCGCCGTGAGCGGCGTCGCGCTGCATTCGGGCATCGCATTGGGGGTCAACATCGATCATGTGGCCACCCTGCGCCAGGCGCGCCGCGCCCGCTACCCCGACCCCTTGCACGCGGCGCTGATCGCCGAGGAGGCGGGCGCCGACAGCATTACCCTGCATCTGCGGGAAGACCGGCGGCACATCCAGGACCGGGATGTCGCCGCACTGCGCGAGGCCCTGCAGACTCGCATGAACCTCGAGATGGCGGTGACCGACGAGATGATCCGAATCGCGCAAGGAGTCCTGCCTCAGGATTGCTGCCTGGTGCCGGAATCCCGCCAGGAAGTGACCACCGAGGGAGGCTTGAATGTTGTGGGCCAGGGCGCGCGGATCGCGGACGCGGTGAAGGCTCTCGGCGCTTCGGGCATTCGAGTCTCCTTGTTCATCGACCCGGATCCGGCGCAGATCGACGCGGCAAATCGCGCCCATGCACCTGTGATAGAACTGCACACGGGGGCCTACGCCAACGCGTCCGGTGCGGGGCGCGCGAGAGAATTCGAACGAGTGCTCACGGCCGCGAAACATGCGGCGCGTCTCGGGTTGATCGTGAATGCGGGTCATGGACTCAACTACCACAACGTCGAACCCATCGCCGCGATTCCGGAAATCGTCGAGCTCAACATCGGGCATTCCATCGTAGCGCGCGCCATCGTCGACGGTTTGGCCAGGGCCGTGCGCGACATGAAAGAGTTGATGCGCGCGGCGCGATGATCTACGGCATCGGCATTGACGTGCTCAAGGTCGACCGCATCGAGCGCGTCTATGAGAAGCACGGGGAGCGCTTTCTCGCGCATCTTTTGATGCCTGAAGAGCGGGTGCAGTTCGAGCGCACGGCGCGCCCCGTGCGATTCATCGCCATGCGCTTCGCAGCCAAGGAGGCCATCGTCAAAGGCATGGGCACCGGTTTTGCACACGGCGTCTGGATTCGCGATGTGGGAGTCGTGCAAAATTCCTGGGGCAGACCCGAGGTGGTGTACTCCGCCCGGGGCGCCAAGGTCCGCGATGCCTTGGGTATAGGCGAAGGCCACGTGACATTGACCGACGAGGCGGGTCTGGTGGTGGCGGTCGCGGTGCTCATGCGGCGCGCATCCGCATGAATACCTTGGTGTTCGACATCGAGACGGTGCCCGACACGGATCTGGGCAGGCGGCTCCATGGGCTGCATGACCTGTCCGATGAGCAGGTGGCGCAGATCATGTTCACCAAGCGACGTCAGGAACAGGGAAGCGAATTCCTGTCTCACGAGCAGCACCGCGTCGTCGCGATCTCCGTCGTGATGCGCTCCAAGGACCAGCTGAAGCTGTGGAGTCTCGGCGACGAGACGTCGTCGGAGAAGGTGTTGATCGAGCGGTTCTTCGATGGTTTGGACAAGTTCACGCCGGATTTGGTGTCCTGGAACGGCGCGGGGTTCGACCTGCCGGTGCTGCACTATCGTGGTCTCTTGCACTGCGTGACGGCTGCGCGCTACTGGGAAATGGGCGATTCCGACCATAGCTTCAGATTCAGCAATTACTTGAGCCGATTCCATTGGCGGCACATGGATCTGATGGACATTTTATCGGGCTTCCAGGGACGCGGCCGTGCCAGCCTGGACGATATCGCGACGCTGCTCGAGTTTCCGGGTAAGTTGGGAATGCACGGCGCGGACGTCTGGCCGGTGTACTTGCAGGGGGGAATTGCGCGCATTCGCGCCTACTGCGAGACCGACGTGCTCAATACCTACCTGATTTATCTGCGCTTCGAGCTCATGCGCGGACATTTGAGCGCGGCCGAACACGCCCACGAGGTGGCGCGCGTTCGCAAATTGCTGGAGGACTCTCCGGCCGGCCACCTCAAAGAATTTGCGGCTGCGTGGCCCGCGAGTTGAATCTCGGCGCCACTCAAGAAGCCGATATCGTGGATCTGGCCCACGACGGGCGGGGGATCGCGCGGGTCGCCGGCAAGGCCGTTTTCGTCGACGGCGCGTTGCCGGGGGAACGGGTTCGATATCGGGTGATCAAGCGGCGCCGGCACATGGACGAGGCCGGATTGGTCGAAGTACTCACCGCCTCGCCGGATCGCGTGGTGCCGGCCTGCGCGCACTTCGGAATTTGCGGCGGCTGCTCGCTGCAGCATCTGTCGGCCGCCGCCCAGGTCAAGGCGAAGGAGCGAATGCTGCTCGACAATCTGGAGCGCATCGGCCGGGTACGCCCGGAGCGCGTATTAGCGCCCCTGCGCGGACCCGAATGGGCCTATCGCCGGCGGGCGCGGCTCGGCGTCAAGTACGTGCACAAGAAGGGCCGGGTGCTGGCCGGTTTTCGCGAGCGCGAGAAGCCCTACATCGCGGATGTTCAGCGCTGTGAAGTTCTGCCGGCGCCGCTGGCCGCTTTGCCGCGGGACCTTGCCGCGCTGGTGCAGTCCCTCGACATTCGCGAAAAAATACCCCAGGTGGAGCTGGCGGCCGGCGACGAGTCGGCGGCCCTGGTATTCCGCGTACTGGAGCCGCCCGGTGCGCAGGATATCGAGAAAATCGCGGCCTTCGGCGCCAGGCAGGGCGTCCAGATCTATCTGCAAACCGGCGGGCTCGATACCATTCAACCCCTGCATGGGCATCATTCGCCCTTGAACTACATCGTGGATGCGGCCGGCGTGGACGCGGGCGGCGCGGTCACGGGCGGCGTGGTCATCGATTTCGGACCGGCCGATTTCATTCAAATCAACCGCGACATCAACGTGTCGATGGTGGCCGCGGCGATGGATTTGCTGCTGCCCGGCGGGTCCGATACGGTGCTCGACCTCTTTTGCGGCCTGGGCAACTTTACCCTGCCCCTGGCGCGCCGCGCACGGCGCGCCGTGGGCGTGGAAGGCGATTCGGCGCTGGTATTCAAGGCCCGAGCCAACGCGGCGCGCAACGCCGTTGGCAACACGGCATTCTTCATGGAGAATCTATTCGAGCCGGCGCAGTTCGGACCGTGGGCGACGGAGCGCTATGATCTGGTGCTGCTCGACCCGCCGCGAGCGGGTGCTTCCGCACTGCTTTCGCGCATGGCTCATTGGCGCCCGCGCCGAGTCGTGTATATTTCCTGCCATCCGGGGAGTTTGGCGCGGGATGCCGAGATCTTGGTGCACACCCAAGGGTTCAAGCTGGCCTGCGCAGGGGTGATGGATATGTTTCCGCATACGACGCATGTCGAATCGATCGCCGTGTTCGACGGTCCGGCATGAGTTTGGGGCCGCTCATGGTCGATATCGGCGGCACGGAATTGAATGCCGAGGACGTCCGCGTGCTTACGCACCCTCTGGTGGGCAGCGTCCTGTTGTTCTCCCGCAATTACAGCAACCAAACCCAGCTCGCCGCGCTCACGGCGAGCATCCGTGCGCTGCGCTCGCCGCATCTATTGATTGCGGTGGACCATGAGGGAGGTCGGGTGCAGCGCTTTCGCGAGGGCTTCACGCGGCTGCCGGCCGCGCGCCTCCTGGGCAGGCGCTTCGATGAGGACCCGCGCGATGCGCTCAATCTTGCGCAGTCCGTGGGTTGGTTGATGGCCGGCGAATTGCGCGCCGTGGGCGTGGATTTCAGCTTCGCCCCCTGCGTCGACCTCGACTACGGTGTGAGCGAGGTCATCGGCGACCGCGCTTTTCACAGTGATCCGGACTCGGTAGCCGCGCTGGCGGTGGCGTTCATGCTGGGTATGCGCGAGGCGGGCATGCCGGCGATTGCCAAGCACTTTCCCGGCCATGGCGCGGTGATCGCCGACTCGCATGTCGCGCTGCCCGTGGATCGGCGCGAATTCGCGGATCTGGAGGCGGATATCCGGCCGTACCGGACGCTCAACGACAACAATGTGGCCGGCATCATGGCGGCCCATGTGGTGTTTCCGGGCGTGGACGCGCTGCCGGCCAGCCTGTCGCAGCGCTGGATCACCGGCGTTCTGCGCGGCGAGTTGGGGTTTCACGGCTGTGTGTTTGCGGACGACCTGACCATGGCGGGGGCCGCCGCTTTCGGCGATGTCGTTGCGCGCGCAGAACTCAGCTTGGCCGCAGGTTGCGACGTCCTTCCCATCTGCAACGACCGGCATTCCGTAGAATTGGTCCTCGAGCGATTCGGGGCGAATATCGGCTCTGCGGCGTCGCAGGCTCGGCTGGTGCGGATGCGCGCCCGCGGCGAGCCGCCGGTGGATTTGCGCGCGAACCGCCATTGGCAGGAAACGGCCGCGCGGATCTCGAGTCTGTCGGTCATACCGCCGCTGGTGCTGACAGAGGGACAGTCATGACGGGCTTTGATGCAGAATTGTACCGTCGATTGGTCGAGACCTCGCCGGAAGGGGTCGTGCTCGTGGACGCGCAGAATCCCGAGCGGCCGGTGATCTATGCCAATCCCGGTTTCGAGGCCTTGAGCGGCTATTCGTCGGCGGAACTCCTGGGCCGAAACTTGCGCTTCCTGCAGGCCGACGATCGCGACCAGGACGGGCGGCATCGGCTGCGCGAGGCCCTCAAGGTGGGGGAGGCCTGCCGCGTGCTGCTGCGAAATTACCGCAAAGACGGCACGATGTTTTGGAACGAGATGACGATTCTACCGCTGCTCAATGCGGAGGGACGCGTTACCCACTTCGCGGGTCATCATCGCGACGCGGGCGAGCGGCTGCGCATCGACCCGAAGCTTGCCCGGGATTCATTGAGCGGAGCTCATCAACCGACGGGCGTTGCGATCCGGGATGATCGGCTGACCGGGCTCTTCACCCTGGCCTATCTCGAGGAGTTGTTGAAGCGCGATTGGTCGGTCGCGCAACGGGAGAAGCGCAGTATCGCGCTATTCGCGATCGACATCGACGCGCTCGACCTTTACAACGCGACGTTTGGCCGTGCCGCCGGGGATTCCACCATTCGGCGCGTGGCGCACGTCGTATCCGGATGCCTGCGCCGCTCGAGCGATGTCACCGCGCGCATAGAGGGCGGCAGCTTGATTGCATTTGCGCCGGGCCTCACGATTGAGCAGGCATTGACCGTCGGCCAGACCATGGCCGAGAGGGTGAGAGATCTTAGAATTCATCATCCGCGCTCGGCGGTTCTGCGCTATGTCAGCGTGAGTGTGGGTGTGTGCGCCGCCGTTCCGGAGCCTGCCGACAGCCCCGCGAGCCTGCTGGAGAGGGCGCACAAGCAGCTGCAGATCGCCAAGAAGGCCGGGCGCAATCAAGCCGCTTGAACTGCACGGCTCGAGCGGCTCGAGCCCCACGGCACCCCATGAGTTTCACCCGCGCCATCGTCCGTCCGCCCGGCCGAAGCTTCGCCGCCGGTCTGTCGAGCGGCGCCGAAGGACCACCCGATGTCGACCGGGCCCTCGAGCAACATGCGGGGTACGTTCAGGCGCTGCGTGACTGCGGCCTTGCCGTCACGTGTTTGGAGCCGGACGAGGCGTATCCCGACGCCACCTTCGTCGAGGACACGGCCATCGTGACGGCGCGAGGCGCCATTCTCACGCGCCCCGGTGCACCCAGCCGGGCGGGCGAGGTTCGCGGCATGGCGGAGTGCCTGCGTCGATTCTATGCGGACCTGTGTGTCATCGACGCGCCCGGCACCGTGGACGGCGGGGATATTTGCGAGGCGGACGGGCATTTTCTGATCGGCGTCTCGGCACGCACCAATGAGCATGGCGCCCATCAAATGGCGCGGCATCTGGGTCGATTGGGGTACACCTCGAGCATGGTCGATATCAGGGCCAATCCGGCGCTGCTGCACTTGAAGAGCGGTGTGGCTTTTTTGGGCGATGGCGTGTGGGTGGCGGACGGCGGCATTGCGGCGGACGGCGGCATTGTGGCGGACGGCGGCATTGCGCTCGGCGCCCGCGACGTGATTCGCGTGCCCCCGTTCGAAGCCTATGCCGCCAATTGCGTGCGCGTGAACGACGCCGTTCTCGTCGCCGCCGGGTACCCACAAATGAGCGCCGCGCTTGGATCGAGGGGCTGCCGCGTCGTGCCCCTGGAGATGTCCGAATTCAGAAAAATGGACGGGGGATTGAGTTGCCTGTCCCTGCGCTTTTGACATAAGCGCTCCCGCGCCGAGCGTGATCCAGTTCTCATTGCCCGCGAAGCTCGCGCATTGTCCGCGACGCTCGCGCCGCGCACGGCCCGAAAATAAGACAGAGGCACGGCCGTAAATAGGTATTTCTGATACGAATAGAGGATGAATATCCGCACCAAAATGATCTCGCTCCTGGCGCTGCTGTTTGCGGTGCTGATCGGCATCGAGATCTCCGTGCAGAGACAGGTGTTGATGCCGAGTTTTGCGGAGCTCGAGAGGGAGGATGCAGAGACGTCGATGAAGCGCATCGGATATGCGCTCGATTCGACTCTCGCGAGTTTGGAATTGAGCGCCACCGACTGGGGCAACTGGGCGGACGTATACCAATTCGTGCAGTCGCCGAACCCGGCCTTCGTCAGCAGCAACATCACTCCCGTGGCGATGAAGCAACTGCAGGTGAATGCGATCTTGATCGTCGACCTGGACGGCCGCTTCGTGATGTCGAGCGCGAGGAATTTGGAAACCGGCGAACCGCTCGATCTCGATCTGACGGCTGGCAAAGCATTGCCGGAAGATTTTCCATGGCGCCGAGATCTGGGCCGGAGCAAACCGGCCAGAGGACTGCTGCGGACCAATCGAGGCGTCATGATGATAGCCGCGGCGCCCGTGCTGAATGGCAGCGGCACCGGACAGCCCTTGGGAATGGTGATCATGGGCAGGCTGCTAACCGCCGTTCAAGTGCAGATGATCGGCGCGCAGGCCCAGGCAAGTCTCGCGATGCTGCCAAGCGCCGCGGCCGTCGGCGGCGAAACGGCCGTCGGCGGCGAGACGATCGCCGAGACCGACACGGCGACGCAGGTCTTCAGGCCATTCGCCGACGTCTACGGAAGGCCACTTATGAGCCTTCGCGTCGAGGTCCCGCGCAGGATCACCGCACGCGGTCAGGGGGCCGTGACCTACGCCTCGCTGTACCTGATCGGCGCGGCGGTCACCGTACTGGTGCTCCTGGTCGTTGCACTCAATCGCATCGTGCTCCGGCCTTTGGCCCGCGTGACGCGGCATGCGGTGGCGGTCGGCGACGGCACGGATTTGACGGTGCGCTTGAATCATTCGGGACAGGACGAGATTGCCAAGCTGGCGCGCGAGTTCGATCGCATGGTGGAGCGCCTGGCGGACTCCCGGCGGCAACTCGTGGATCAGTCCTTCCAGGCGGGATTTGCGGAACTCGCCAAGGGCGTGCTGCACAACCTCGGCAATGCCATGACGCCTCTCGGCGTCAGAGTCTCGCAGCTCGGCGACCACCTGCGCGACGCACCCGTCGGAGAGGTGGAACTCGCAATAACGGAGCTTGCCAGTGCCGGCGAGGCGTCCGCGCGCCGGGCGGATCTGGAGGAATTCCTGCGCCTGGCGTGCCGGGAATTGGCGGCAATCGTCAGGGACGCACAGAACGACGTCACTGTGCTGCAGCGTCAAGCCACGATCGTTCAAACCGCGCTGAGCGAACTCATGCGCTCCACGCGCAACATCCATGTGATCGAATCGGTGCGTCTCCCCGATCTGGTCGCGCAGACATTGGAAATCGTTCCCGATACCTGCCGGCAGCGGCTGGTCGTGAACTCCGATGAGTCCTTGCGCAGCGTCGGAGCGGTGCAGGTGGCGCGCACGGTGCTGCGGCTGATTCTGCAGAACCTGATCATCAATGCCGCCGACGCCGTGCGCGATGCGGGCCGCGACCGAGGCATGCTGCATTTCGCCGCCGAGATCATCCCGGATGCCGATGGCGAGCAGCTGCATTTGCATTGCAAGGACAATGGCGTAGGAATCGCGGCCAATGATCTACAGCGTGTGTTCGACAAGGGATTTTCCACCAAGTCCCGCGAGACCAACTACGGAATCGGCCTGCACTGGTGCGCCAATGCGATCGGCGCATTGGGCGGCCGGATTTGGGCGGCAAGCGAAGGTCCGGGCTTGGGTGCGTCCATGCATTTGATGTTGCCTTTGCCGAAATAAGTGAGGTTGCCCGTGTCAGACAAAAAGAGATTGCCCATTCGTGTTCTCATCGCCGACGATGAAGCCGCGGTGCGCGACGCCTACCGGCAAATCCTGTCGGAGGCCGACATGAGCAGCGAAACCGCCATGTTTCACAACCTGCGCGAGCGGCTGTTCACCAAGAACCCGCCGGAACAGGCGAGAACCCTGTCGCCCACGGATATTACGTTTGCGCCCGTTTTCTGCGAAGGAGCGGAGGCGGCGGTGGCGGCGGTGCGCGACGCCCTCATTGCCGAGGATCCCTTTGCGGTGGCCTTTCTGGATATGCGGATGCCGCCGGGTCCCGACGGCGCCTGGGCCGCGGCGCGGATCAGGGAGCTGGACCCCGCCATTGAAATCGTCGTGTGCACTGCCTATTCGGATGTCGACCCGCGCGATCTCGGGGGAATGGTGCCCCCGGAAGAGAAGCTTTCCTATCTGCAGAAGCCCTTTCACCCCCATGAAATTCGGCAGATGACGATTTCATTGGCCAGCAAGTGGCGCTCGGAACATCGGATCGTGAAGCTGGCGTATTTCGACGCCTTGACCGGGCTGCCGAACAGAGAGCAGTCGCGCAATCGTCTGAGCAGCGCGCTCGCATCGGCCAAGCAGCACAGTCGAATGCTGGCGGTGCTGTACCTGGATCTCGACAATTTCAAGAGGGTGAACGACACGCTGGGGCACGCGGTGGGCGACGAGCTTCTGTGCCAGGTCGCGGCGCGCTTGCGCACCTCATTGCGCGCCGACGACGCGGCGGACGACCGCCCCAGCTCTCGATCGAGCCATATCGCGCGCCTCGGCGGCGATGAATTCATCGTTATCTTGCCCAATATACGTTCCGCGGACGATGCGGCCGCGGTCGCGGGCAGGCTCATCGCCGAGCTTCAGGCACCGATGCGGCTTGCACTGCATACCTTGGTTGTCACTCCGAGCGTCGGCATCGCCACGTTTCCGGCGGACGGTGTCGAGGTGGATACCTTGCTGCGCAATGCCGACCTCGCCATGTATTTTGCCAAGCGAAAGGGCCCCGGCATGTTCGCGTTTTTCGATGCCTCGATGAACGCAGCGGCGCTGCATCGCTTCACGCTGGAGGCCAAATTGCGCGGAGCACTGGAGCGCGGCGAGTTTACGCTGCACTATCAGCCGCAATTCGACGTGCGTACCGGAGGCGTTTCCGGAATGGAAGCCTTGCTGCGCTGGACCAACGATGAGTTGGGCGTCGTAGCGCCCGCGGAGTTCATTCCGGTGGCCGAAGAGACGGGACTGATCCTGGGCATCGGGGAATGGGTGCTGCGCAATGCGTGCCGGCAGGCCAAAACGTGGGTGGACGAGGGCTTGCCCGTGGCCCGCATGGCGGTCAATGTGTCGGGGCAGCAATTCGTGCTCAGAGAGTTTCCGCAACAGGTGGCGGCCATCATCCGTGAGACCGGGATCGAAGCGTCGATGCTGGAGCTGGAGATCACCGAATCGGTCGTGATGAAGGACGAGGCGTGGGCCGAGCAGGCGCTGGCGCAGTTGAAGGAGCAGGGCGTGATGCTCGCCATCGATGACTTCGGGACCGGGTATTCCAGCTTCGGCCGGTTGCGGCATTTCGCGGTCGACCGTCTGAAAATCGACCGCTCATTCATGACCAGTCTCATCGATTGCAGCGACGATCGGGCGATCGCGGCCGCGATCATCGCAATGTCGCGCTCGCTGCGGATCAGCGTCACCGCCGAGGGCGTCGAGAGCTTTCCGCAGCTGCTGTTCCTGCAGGAACATGATTGCCACGAGGCGCAGGGCTTTCTGTTCAGCCGCGCATTGCCAGCGGCCGATGCACACAAGCTGTTGCGCCGGGCTGCGGAAACCACGGCCGGCACGCGTACGCAGCGATTGAGAGCGCTGATCGGATAGTAAACGCGCGGCGTGCGGTACACTGGCCCCATGGACCTGGGACTTCTGAACCGTCACGCGCTGGTTGCGGGCGCCTCACGCGGACTCGGCCGCGCAGTTGCGTCGGCACTGGCGGCGGAGGGCGCGCAGGTGGTTGCGGTGGCGCGCAGCCTCGAACGCTTGAACGATCTCGCGGCTGCAGCCGCGGCGGGGCCCGGCACCATCACCGCGCGCGCCTGCGATCTGTCCGATGCGTCCTCCATCGACGGCCTCGCCGGGCTGTTGCAAGAAATGGATATCCTGGTGCTCAACACCGGCGGCCCGGCGCCGGGGGCGGCCGCCGACATTTCCGATGCGGTGTGGAGCGGGCAATTCCAGGCGATGTTCCTCTCCGCCATCCGGCTGACCCGTCTGGCATTGCCCGGCATGCGCGAGCGCGGATTCGGCCGAATTCTGGCCATCGTTTCGTCCGGCGTGATTCAGCCGATTGCCAATCTCGGGGTTTCGAACGCCCTGAGGTCGGCGCTGGTCGCATGGGCCAAGACCCTTGCGGGCGAGGTTGCGGGCGAGGGCGTCACCGTCAATTGCATCGCGCCCGGCCGCATCGCAACCGATCGCGTTGCCGAGTTGGATCGGGCCAGATCGTCGCGCGAGGGCGTCGACATTGCGCAGGTGGAGCGGGAATCACGGGCGCTCATTCCCGCCGGGCGATATGGCGACGCGGCGGAATTCGCCTCGGTCGCCGCATTTTTGGCGAGCCCTCGTGCGTCCTATATGACGGGCGGGGTCATCCGGGTGGACGGGGGCATGATCCGCAGCGTTTAGGAGGCGGGCTGCTCTGCCGGATGATGCGCGATCCAGTGCCGGGCCAGACTCTCGCGCGTGCACAGCCAAACGGCCTCATGGCGCAGCATGTGATCGAGCAGCCTGCCTAAGGCGCCGATCCGGCCGGGGCGGCCGATGATGCGGCCGTGCAGGCTGATGGTCATCATCCGGGGGCGGCCTTCGCCGCCCAATCTATACAGCCAATCGAAAGCATCGCGGCAATAGATATAGAAGTCATCCGCGGTGGCGAAGTCGCCGCCGCGCTGCAAACGGCTGTCATTGTTGTCGAAAGTGTGGGGCACCACGAGATGCGGACGGCCGCCGATGCGGGTCCAGTAGGGAAGGTCCTCGTTGTAGGCGTCGCTGTCGTACAAAAAACCGCCCGTCTCCACGACCAACCGGCGCGTATTGGGGCCGGGGCGGCCGGTATACCAACCGAGCGGTCTTTTGCCGATGAGGCGCGAGATGATATCGATGTTGCGCAACATGTCGGCGCGCTCGACGTCTTCGGCGACGAACTGGTAGTCGATCCAGCGCTGGCCGTGACAGGCGACTTCGAATCCGCTTTCAGCGATATGGGCGGCGGCTTCGGGATTGCGCTGCAACGCCATCCCCACGGCGAAGACGGTCGCGTCCACCCGGTGATCGCGCAGAATTCGCATGATCTCCCAGAACCCGACTCGGCTGCCGTATTCGAAATTCGATTCGACGTTGAGATTGCGCGCGTTGCGCAAGGGGTCGCCGCCGACATCGGTCAACACCGATTCGGATACGGCGTCGCCATGCAGCACGCAGGACTCGCCGCCCTCCTCATAGTTCAGCACGATCGAGACGGCGACCCGGGCTTCGCGCGGCCAGCGTGCGTGGGGCGGATGCCCGCCGTAGCCGATGAGATCGCGCGGATAATGGTCAGAGGGATTCATTTGCGCCGATCCAGTCCATGTACGCGTGCAGCGCCTCGCGCACGGGGCGGGGTTTCCAGCCGGTTTCAGCGGTGATTCGCGAGATATCGTAGGCGCCCCACATGCCGTCCGACAGGGCCGCGTCCTGCAGAATATCGGCATCAGCGGCCGCGGCGATCTCGGCGCGGAAACCGGGCGCCTTTTGCGCCGCCCAGTCCACGAGGTCGCCCACCGTCGCGGTGACGCCCGCCGCGATGTTGTAGGCACTGTAGTGAAGCGTCGGCGCGCGCAGCAGGGAGACAACGGCGCGCGCCACGTCCTCGGCGTGAATATAATCGCCCACCGCGGCGAGCGTATTGACGCGCACGCGCTGCACACCCTGCACGGCCAGATGCGCGATCCGATTCGGAACATGCCGGAAATTTCGGCTCGCCGTCACGCGATCCATGGTTCCGTACACCGATGAGGGGCGCACGGATGCGGTCGACAGGCCGAACAGGTCGCCGTAACGCTCGGTAATCAGCTCAGAGGCCAGTTTCGAAATGCCGTAGAGCCGCCGCGGCATGACGTAGCCGTCCTCGGGCAGAGGCTCGCCGGGACGATCCGGACCGTGGTGCTTGTAGACGGCGCCGGAACTGACATAGATGAATCTCGACAGATTGGGCAGGGTGCGGGCCCAATCGAGCACGGCCACCGTTCCCATGACATTGACGTCGATGATCCGACCGGGATCTTCCGCTTCCGGTTCGCGAGCCGCCTCGGCCGCGGTACCGCGCGACAGCGGCGTCACCGTGGCGCCGTGGACGATATGGGTAACGCCCTTGCCGAGCGCGGCGATCCAAGTGTCCGGCCGAGTCACGTCCGCGACCACGATGTCGAGCCGATCCTTCACGGGAGCAAAATAGCGCAACGCGGCCGGGTCCGGCGCGGCGGCGTCGAGTATCACCAAGCGTTCGTTCGGATTGGCGTCGAGCCAATGCCGCCCGAGCACGCTCATGACAAAACCGGTCGCACCCGTGACCAGCAAAGTCATAGCGGGGGGAAATTCCGCAACAGGCCAATCATGGCTCGCGTCGCGACGGCAAAATCCTCCAGCGTCATGGCTTCATCCGGATTGTGGCTGCCGTGTTCGTTGCGGACGAAGATCATACCCGTCGGAATGCCCATTTTTGCGAATACCGCCGCGTCGTGACCGGCGCCGCTCGGCATTTCAAACGGCCGCTCGAGCTGACCCCGCAAGCTCGCGCGCAGCCGGTCATCCATCACGGCCGGGGGCGAGTCGCTGGTGGACCCTAAGTCGAAGGTGACGCGATACGCCTCGCCGATGAGTGCGGCGGCCTGCCGCGCTTCGGCCGCGACGGCATTCATCGTGGCATCGGACACGCTGCGCACGTCGATGACGAAATGAGTTTCGCCGGCGATCTTGCTCGGGCCGTGCATGGCGGGATCGGTATAGAGTTCTCCCGAAGTGATCACGAGGTCGGCTCCGGCCTGCTCCTGCTGCAGCCAAATCGTCTCCAGATGGTGCAACAGGGCCACGGTGGCCGCGACCGCGTCGTGACGCTGCGGACGATTGACGGCGCCGGAATGGCCGTACCGGCCGATGCAACGGGCATTGCGGAATCGCTTGCATCCTCGGATGCCGGTCACCACGGCGGCGGGCAGCTGCTGCGCCACCAACGTCGGACCCTGTTCGATGTGCAGCTCCAGGTAGGCGCGGATGCGCGATGCATCGAGGAGCGGCCGGCGCTCCCGAATCGCCTGCGGGTCGAAGCCGCGCTCGATCAGGGTGGCTTCGAGACTTCGGCTATTGTCCGATCGGGGTATGGAGAGACAGGCCGGGTCGAGCAATCCGAATGCGCCGCCGCTGCCGATATAGGCGATGTCGAACCAGGCGGACTCTTCGGCTCGAATCCCCATGACCGTGATGTCGCATTCGATTTCCGTCCCTGCCTGCTTGAGGGCGGACAGGGCGCAAAGGCCGGCGACCACGCCCGCCGCGCCGTCGTAGTTGCCTCCTTGCGGAACGCTGTCGAGATGCGAGCCGATGATGATGCGCGGCGCCAGTCGATTGCGCCCGGCGAGCGTCATCATCAGATTGCCGAGGTCGTCGACCGACACCTCGAGACCCAGCCTCGCGGCGGCAGCGCGCATGATGTCGTGCCCGGCCTGCTCGCCGGCGCCATAACTGTCGCGCACGATGCCCCGCCCGACGCGCGTCGCGCGGCTGAGACTATCGAACAGCGCCGCCGCCAGCTTAAGATCGGGTTGGATTCGTTCGAGCAGCATGTGGGTGCGCCATGGTAACCCAACTACAAGGGATTCAAGAGATGTCCAATATACTCGCCGGAAAAATCGCCGTCGTCACGGGAGCGAGCTCGGGGATCGGCCGTGCCATCGCTGCAAGCTTTGCCGCCGAAGGCGCGCTCGTCGTCATCGCCGATGTCGTCGAGGCGCCGCTCGAGGGCGGCGAATCGACCCTCGAGCTCATTTTGCGGTCGGGCGGCGCGGCGTCCTTCGCGAGGACCGATGTCGGGAACTGGGAAGACATCGACGCGCTGATCAGCGGCACCGTCGCGCGCCATGGCCGGCTCGACGTGATGGTGAACAACGCGGCGATCTATTCCGGAACCGCGCTGCTCGATACCAGCGCCGCACAATGGGAGCAGGTCATGACCGTGAATTTGACCGGCATGTTCAACGGCTGCAAGCGCGCCGTTCAGCAGATGATCACCCAGGAACCGCGCCACGAAGTGCGGGGGCGGGTGATCAATTTGGGATCGCAGCAGGGGATCGTGACCGCGCCTCGCGATACACCTTACGGCGTGAGCAAGGCGGGAGCGATCTATTTGACCAAGCAAATCGCGGTGGATTACGCCAAGGATCTGATCGTGTGCAATTGCATTTCGCCCGGCAAGATCGTGACAGGGCAGCCCGGGCTGCCCATGGACCCGGCGCTGCTGGAAAACGCTCGCCGGCGCACGCCGTGGCCGCGGCTCGGGGTGCCGCAAGATATCGCCAATGCCGCGGTGTTCCTCGCCAGCGACCGCGCCACGTACATGACGGGCTCGAATCTCGTGGTCGATGGCGGTTGGTTGGCCCGCTAGCGTATTTCCGTCACGTAGCCGATAGCGCGTTTTTGATCCGCGACGATGGTCCGGCTCGCCATGCAAAAATGATACACGGCCCAGAAGCCGGTCGGCGCCAGCACCAGGAGCGCGAGGCGCAGCGAGTGCGCATCCGCGCCTTGGCTGCCGGCGAACCAGTCGCTCAGGAGCCCGACGCCCTGCGGCGCGATGATGAGATTGAACACATTGCCCGTCACCAGGGACCATGCAGTGAACATGGCCCGCATGCGCGGCGGGGCCAGATTCTGCGTCAAACCCATGCACGGTCCGATGTAGAAATAAATCGCCGGGATGAAGATCCAAAACATCGATTTCGCGATCCACAGGGACGAGGTCCAGTACGCAATGAACGATGGGATGGTGGCCAGTCCCACGCCTGCCGCCAACAGCCAAACCACCCGCCGCGGATCGGCCATGGAGGGACGCGACAGGATCCAGGCAGTGCCGGCGGTTGCCACGATTCCGCCCACCAAATGGATATGCCCGGTGACCGCGCCGGCTTCGCCCACATCGAGTCCGTAGGTGCGCATCAGAAAGGTCGGTGTGAACCAGATCAGACCCCAGCCCCACAGTGCGCAAACGCCGGCGCCCATGGTCACGTGAAAGGCCGCCTTTTGACGCCACAGGAATCGCAGCGATTCGAGCAGCGGCGGCGCGCCGCTATCCGCCACCGCGTCCAGGCGGCCGCGCTTGGGTTCACGGATGGTCAAATAAATGAGGGTTCCCATGACTACGCCCGGGATGCCGAGAGCAAGAAATGCCGCACGCCAACCGTAGGCGTGCGCGACCGCCCCCGCCATGTCCGCGCCCAGCCACGCGCCGATCGGCGCGCCGAGTGCGAACACACCCAGCGCCATGGGCCGCCGATCCGCCGGAAAATAATCCGCGATGATGGAGTTTGCCGGCGGCGTTCCGCCCGTTTCGCCGATGCCGACGCCGACGCGGCTCGCCAGGAACTGCCAATAGCTGCGCGATAATCCGCACAGAGCGGTGAAACCCGACCAGACGATGAGCGAGGCGGCCAGAATGTTCCGGCGGTTTTTGCGATCTGCAAGCCACGACATGGGAATGCCGAGGGAGACGTAGAACAATCCGAGCGGCACCCCTGTTAGAAACCCAGCGCCGAAGTCCGTCAATTTCAGGTCCAAGCGAATCGGCTCCAACACCGTCGACACTACGTACCGGTCGGCGATGTTGACCGCGTAGACCAGACACATCACGATGACGACATACCAGCGCTCTGCAAGCGAGGCTGCGCGGGATGGCGGAGCATCGATGACTGTTGTGCTCAGAAGCGCTCCACCCAAGGCCGCAATTCGACCTCGAAGGACCAAGCGCTGCGCGGCTGCCGCAACGCGTCGATATAGGACTGAGCAATGGCGTCGGGATCGAGAGTGCTGTCGGGCTTGTCCGCCGGGTCGGGGCCGTGCGCCGCGCGCACTGCGCCGTCGATGATGAAGTGGACGACGTGGATGCCCTTAGGGCCGAGCTCGCGTGCGGCACTTTGCGCCAGTCCGCGCAAAGCGAACTTGCCCATGGCGAATGCCGCCGAATGCGCAAAGCCCTTGACGCTCGCCGTCGCGCCGGTCAGCAGGATCGCGCCGCGCCCGCGGGGCACCATGCACTTCGCCGCCTGCTGGGTCACGAGAAATCCGCCGAATGCCGTGATCGCCACCGACTTTTGCACCGCGCCCGGATCCAGCTCGGCGAGCGGACCCTGGACACGGGCTCCCGCGTTGTAAACGACGATCTCCGGCTCGCCGAAATGATCCCGCACTCGGGCAAACAGCTTGGCGACGGACTCGGGATCGGAAGCGTCGGCGGCGAACGAAGTTGCGCCGGTGACTTGAGCCAGCGCGTCGAGCTTTTGAACATTGCGCGCCGCCAGCGCAATTTTCACCCCGAGCCCGGCGAGGCCTCGCGCCAACGAGGCGCTGATTCCGGGTCCGGCGCCGACGATCAGCGCGCTGTGGTAGGGAAAATCCGGCATGAGCGCCTACCTTACCCAGGTTCCTTGGTGAACACCACCAGCCGGTTGTTCGCCGGCAGATCGTGATCCGCGTCCAGGCGCAAACCATACTGCTCGGCCAGGGCTGCGACCGCCTCTATGTCGCGCAAACCGGAGTTCGGATCGCGCTCGCGCAGCACCCGATCGAATTCCTGGTTGCTGTCCGAGGTATATCGGCCCGCGTAACGGAAAGGGCCATAGACGCAAAACACGCCGCCCGGCACCAGCACCGCGCCGACACCCCGGTACAGGGCCATGACTTCGGGCCATGACATGATGTGCAGAGTGTTGGCGGTGAACATGCCGTCGACGGAGCGCAGCGGCCACAGTGTCTGACGAACGTCGAGCACCGTGGGTACCCGCAGATTGCCGGGACCTTCCTGCTTCACGCGCAGGGCCAGGTCCGGCAGATACGCCAACTGCTCGGTCGGATGCCAGGCCAGATGCGTCAGGGCGCGCGCGAAATGCACGGCATGCTGGCCCGTTCCGCTGCCGATTTCCAAAACCCGGGTGCGGTCGGCAAAGCGAATCCGCAATACCTCGAGGATCGGCTCCTTGTTGCGTTCGCAGGCTGCGGAGAAAGGAAGCATACGAAAAATTATTTTACTATACTATCGCCCCGGCCGGCGTGGCACGAAGGAGATTCTCGATGGCGATTTCCATGTACGATTTTTCCATTCCGGTATTGATCCGCGGATTGACGAATTTGTCCGCCGTTCTCGACAAAGGGGCGGCGCACGCGGCAGCGAAAAAATTCGACTCCGTGGTGCTGGCGCAGTCGCGCCTGTTTCCCGACATGCATCCTCTCGTGCGCCAGGTGCAAATCGCTTGCGATACGGCCAAAGGGGCGGCGGGGCGCCTGGCGGGGATCGAGGTGCCGAAACACGAAGACAATGAGGTCACGTTCGCCGATTTGAAGACGCGAATAGCGAAGACGTTGGATTTCGTGAAGTCCGTGACCGCAGCCCAGCTCAAGGACGCCGAAAGCCGTGCCATCGAAATCAAGTTCCCGAACGGCAGCTGGAAATTCACCGGCCTCTCGTACTTGAACGACTTCGTACTGCCGAATTTCTACTTTCACTCCAGCATCGCGTACGCGCTGTTGCGTAAAGCCGGCGTCGAAGTCGGCAAGATGGACTATCTCGGCGCGATTCAGTAGCGGCGCTGCCTTCAGGCGAGCGCTTCAGGCGAGCGCTTCAGGCGAGCGCTTCAGGTGAGCGCTTCAGGCGAGCGCCTCAGGCGAGCGCCTCAGGTGAGCTGTTCGACCAGCTGTTCGACGCGGACGAACAGCTTCTCTTCGGTGCGCGCGTCGTGGGTGAACCTCAGCTTCAGCGGGCCGTCGAGACGATATTCCTTGGGTCTTCCTTGGATCAATTTGAGCACGCGTTTCGGATCGACCTTGTTGGTTTCCTCGAAGACGAAATAGCCGCTGCTCGCGCCGGCGTCGATCTTGCGTATTCCCAATTCCCCGGCGCGCAACTTGAGCCGGGCCGCGCGAAATAGCGATTGTGCGTAATCCGGCATGGGCCCGAAGCGGTCGATCATCTCGACCTTCAATTCGTCGAGTTCTTCCCGCGAGGGGGTGCTGGCGATGCGCTTGTAGAGCACCAAGCGCAAATGCACGTCGGGCACATAGTCCTCAGGGATCAGCACCGGCACATGCAGCTCAACCTCGGGTCCCGGATCGAGCGGCCGTTCGAGGTCGGGTTGCTTTCCGGATTTCAGCGCCGATACCGCGCGCTCCAGCAATTCCATGTACAGGTTGTAGCCGATCTCCTCGATCTGTCCGCTTTGCTCGTCGCCCAACAGCTCGCCGGCGCCGCGAATCTCGAGGTCGTGGGTCGCCAGGGTGAAGCCTGCGCCAAGTTCCTCGAGCGATTCCAGCGCTTCGAGGCGCTTGACCGCATCGGTGGTCATCGCCTGGCGCGGCGGCGTGATCAAGTAGGCGTAGGCCCGATGATGCGATCGGCCGACGCGGCCCCGCAATTGATGGATCTGCGCCAGGCCAAAGCGATCCGCCCGGTCGATGATGATGGTATTCGCGGTCGGTACGTCGATTCCGCTCTCGATGATGGTCGTGCAGACGAGGACGTTGAATCGCCGATGATAGAAATCGAGCATGAGCTGTTCCAGATCGCGCTCGCGCATCTGACCGTGACCGACGGCGACATTCGCCTCGGGAACGAGTTCGCGAATGGCCTGGGCGGTCTTTTCAATGGTCTCGATCGTGTTGTGAACGAAATAGATCTGCCCGCCGCGCCGAATTTCACGCAAAGAGGCCTCGCGCACCACCGTCTCATTCCACTCCAGGACGAATGTCTTCACGGCGAGCCGTTCCGCGGGCGGAGTCGTGATCAGCGACAAATCGCGCAACCCGCCCATCGCCATGTTCAGCGTGCGCGGAATCGGCGTCGCGGTGAGCGTGAGAACGTCGACCTCGGTCCGCAGGGCCTTCAGTTTTTCCTTGTCGCGCACCCCGAAGCGGTGTTCCTCGTCGATCACCACCAACCCTAAGTCCTTGAAGCGCGTCTTGCCCTGCAACAGCCGCTGCGTCGCGATGGCGATGTCGACCTTCCCCGAGGCGATGCCGGCCAGGATACCTTCCGCTTCCTTGTTGCTGCGAAATCTCGACAGGCTTTCGATGCGCACCGGCCAGTCGGCGAATCGGTCGACGAAGGTCGTGTAGTGTTGCTGGGCGAGCAGGGTGGTCGGCACCAGCACCGCGACCTGCTTGCCGGCTTGCACGGCGACGAAGGCGGCGCGCAGGGCAACTTCGGTCTTGCCGAAGCCGACGTCGCCGCAGATGACCCGGTCCATGGGTTTGTCGGATTTGAGGTCGCCGAGCACCTGTTCAATTGCCGCGGCCTGGTCGGCCGTCTCCTCGAATGGAAAGCCGGCTTGAAAGGCGCGGTATTCGGCGTCGCCGGCCAGCATTTGCGTGCCCTTCCGGGCGGCGCGGCGTGAATAGAGATCCAGGAGTTCCGCGGCGACGTCGCGTATGCGCTGCGCGGCCTTGCGGCGCGCTTTCTGCCATTGCTCGCCGCCGAGCTTGTGGAGCGGCGCGGTTTCGGCCGGCGCGCCGGTGTAGCGCGACACGAGGTGCAGCGCCTGCACGGGAACGTACAATTTGTCTCCGTCCGCATAGTCGAGCACGAGAAACTCGCCGGTGTAGCCGGCGACGTCCATGGTTTGCAGCCCCACGTAGCGCCCAACCCCGTAGGATTCGTGCACCACCGGCGCGCCGATGCGCAGGTCCGACAGCTCTTTGAGAATCTTCGCCGGATCGCGGTCGGCGCGGCGCCGTCGTCGCTCTTGCCGCGCGCGATCTCCGAACAATTGCGCTTCGGTGAGGATTTCCAGCGCCGGCGTTTCCAGCCGGAGGCCCGACACGGCGGCCGACACCGTGATTCCGAGGTTCAATGAGCCGGCGAGAAAACTCGAAAAACCGTCGAAGATTCGCGCCTGGATGTCGCGGCCGCGCAGCAGATCGAGCAGCAGTTCACGCCGGCCCGCGGACTCGGCGGCGAGCAGAATGCGCGCCGGGCTGGCGTGGATGTGCGCTGCCAGTTCGGCCGCGGGCACCGCGGCGCGCGGGTCGATGCGCACGGCGGCCGGTGCGATGCTGGGGAAATTTTGCACGAGCCCCGCGGTCTCCGGCGGCCATTCGAAGGTGTGCAGCTGAACCTGCGGCCGTGCCGCGTACGCCGCCTGGAATTCCGCCGGTGTCAAGTACACCTCCGCGGGATCCAAAATCGGCCGGTGGCGATCGTGGCGCAATTGCTCGTGGCGCTGGACGATGCCGCTCCACAGACCGTCGACGGCGCAGGCCGCATCGTTCATGTCCACGAGGACGCTGTCCGGCGGCAGATACTCGAACAGATGGGACGTGCGCTCGAAGAACAACGGCAAGAAAAATTCGATGCCGCCGGGCGCTACACCCAAGCTCACATCGCGATAAATCGGCTGCACCGACAGGTCGCCGGTGAAGCGCAGGCGGTAGCGGCGCCGGAATTCACGCACCGCCTCGGGATTCAGCGGGGTCTCGCGCGCCGGCAACAACTGGATGCGATCCAGTTTGTCCAACGAGCGTTGAGTGTCCGGATCGAAGCGCCGGATGCTGTCCACGTCGCGATCCAGCATATCGATCCGGTAGGGTGCGTCCGAGCCCATCGGAAAGACGTCGATCAGCGAACCGCGGACGGCGAACTCGCCATGCGCGACGACTTGCGTGACGGCCGCGTAGCCGGCCAACGCCAGCTGGGCGCGCAGCGCTTCCAGATCCAGGGTTTCGCCGACATGGACTTTGAGCGAATAGGCTTCGATGAAGCTTCGCGGCGCCAATCGCTGCAGCAGAGTGTCGATGGCGACCAGCCAGACACCCTTGCGCGCGCGCGGCAGTTCCGCCAGGGTGGCGAGCCGCGCGGAGGTGATATCGGGATGCGCGGAGAAGCTGTCGTAAGGCAGGGTTTCCAGATCGGGGAAGACTCGGACATTCAAGGCCGCGCCGGCAAAGAATCGAATCTCATCGCTCAAGGACTCCGCGTCGCGCGAATTTTGCGCGATGACGATGAGCGGCCCCTGCGAGGCCGCCGCCGCTTCCGCGATGGCGAGCGCCGCGGCGGCGCCGTAGAGCTTGCCCCATTTGACGACGGGCGCGTGGGCTTGCGGCAGATTCGGAGCGAGTAGGGGCATCAACGCATCGGAATTTCAAAAAAATAAATGCCCGCCGCGAACGAGTCGCGGTGGGCTGTTGGAAGACCTCTCGATGTTACGCGATTTTTATTTTAAGAGTTCGCGACCACGCTGTGGATCACATGGTCGGCTTCGAAATACACGATGAAGCCCGGGTATTCCCAGCGCGAAATCGGCGGCGTGCCGACGGCTGGTACTTTGGTGACCGGAGCTCCGAATTTGGTGGTCACCTGTTCCATGGTCATGCCGCGAGCCGGCGTCGCTACATCGGACTCCTTGACGGCAATGCCGTTGTCCACCGCAATGGTCTCGGCTCCCGCGAGGCCGCTCGCGAGCACTGCTGCAAGCAGTAGGTATCTATACCTCATGGCGCACCTCATTATGTTGGCTCGCAAATTATAACACCGCCCCCGGGGGACCAATACTTGACCCAATTAACACTCTGATTATGTTACAAAACCCCACTGGCTGTGGTTTAATCGCCGCGCATGTTCCAGCCCGTCCCCGTTTTCGTGGGCCTGCGCTATTCGCTGGCCCGCGAGCACAGTTTTTTCGTGTCTTTCATCACCTGGGTTTCCCTATTCGGGGTCGCGCTCGGCGTTGCCGCCCTGATCACGGTGCTGTCGGTCATGAACGGCCTGGAATCCGAATTGCGGACCCGCCTGTTGAGCCTGACGGCGCACGCGAGCTTGAACGCCGCGGGCGCGCCGATCCGCGACTGGCGCCAGCGAATTCAGCAACTCGAGGGTGCACCGGGACTCGTGAGCGCGGCGCCCTTCCTCGATACCGATGCAATGCTGAGCCGGCAGCCGTCGATGAGCGGCGCCATCGTCCGCGGCATCGATCCGGAGCTGGAAGGCCGGGTGTCGTCCATCGCGGACGCCATGCGCGAGGGCAAACTCGCCGACCTTGAGCCAGGGTCGAATCGCATGATCCTGGGCCGGATACTGGCCTACCAACTGCAGGTGGGCGTGGGCGACGAGGTGACGGTCATGATCCCGGGCAACGCCGGCGGCGCAAGCGATGCGATCGTGCCGCGTCTGCGGGACTTCCAGGTGGTGGGTACCTTCGAGGTCGGACTGCAAGAACTCGATGGCGTTGTGGCGCTCATCAATCTGCAGGATGCCGAGGCCTTTCGCGGCCTCGACGGTCCCACTGGCATACGGCTCAAGTTCACCGATGTATTGAAGGCGCCCGAGTTGGCGCGCCAGGCCGCCGCGCGGCTCGCACCGAGCCTCAATGTGCGGGACTGGAGCGAAGACAACGAGGCGTATTTTCGCGCCATACGCATAGAGAAGACCATGATGGGGTTGATCTTGATGCTCATCGTCGCCGTCGCCGTATTCAACATCGTGGCGACTCTCGTCATGGTCGTGAACGACAAACGGACCGATATTGCGATCCTGCGCACGCTGGGATTGAGCCCGCGAGGCGTGGTTGCGGTGTTCATGACGCAAGGCGTGCTCATTGGGTGGATCGGCGCCGGCGCCGGGGTGGCGCTTGGCCTCTGCCTTGCCCTGAACGTAGATGTCATCGTGCCCTTCCTCGAGCAGTCGCTGGGCTTTCATTTCATGGACCCGGACGTGTACTACATCTCCGGTCTTCCGAGCGAGGTGCACCCGGGCGACGTGGTGCGGATCGGCCTGGCCGCGCTGATTCTGACGTTCTCGGCGACCGTGTATCCCGCCCTCCAGGCGGCGCGGACACAGCCCGCCGAAGCGCTGCGGTACGAATGACACGCTATTGGTACGAGGGATTCCTGGGACTGCGGTACCTGCGCGCATCGCCCAAGCGCGGCTCCGTGTCCTTGATCGCCGCCATTGCGATATTGGGGCTGGCGCTCGGAGTGGCCGTGTTGATCGTGGTGCTGTCGGTGATGAACGGCTTTGAAGAGGTGCTGCGCACGCGAATCTTGAGCCTGACGGCGCATGCGACGATTTCCGGGCTCGAAGGACGCATCGCGAGCTGGCGGCCGGATCTCGAGAAACTCGAGCGCTTCCCCGGTGTCGCGGGCGCGGCACCGTATATCGAAGAGCAAGGCATGCTGATCCACGGCGACAAGTCATCCGGCGTGGTGTTGCGCGGCATCGTGCCGGACGCCGAGCGGCGCGTCGTCGACCTGGGGCCGCATCTGGCGAGCGGCCGGATGAGTGATCTCATCGAAGGCCGGTACCGCGTCATACTGGGCTCGGCGCTGGCCGAGGAACTCGGCGCAAAGGTCGGCGATCGCGTGGTGCTGCTCGTCGCCCTGGGCGACGTCACGCCCGTCGGCGTGATTCCGCGAATGCGCGCGTTCGACGTGGCCGGCATCCTCTCCATCGGCATGTATGAGTATGATCGGCGGATCGCCATCGTCGCCATGCAGGACGCCGCGAAACTGCTGCGCATGGGCGACAGCGTCACGGGAATCCGCTTGAGCCTCACCGACATGTATGCCGCGCCGCGAATTTCGCGCGCCGCCGCCTTGGCCGTGGGCGGCGACCTGGAGGTGCAGGATTGGACCAACGAACACGCCAACTTCTTCCGCTCCATTTCCATCACCAAACGCCTGCTCTTCTTCGTACTGTCGCTGATGGTGGGTGTTGCCGCGTTCAACATCGTCTCGACCATGGTCATGGTGGTGAAGAGCAAACGCCGCGATATCGCCATCTTGCGCACCTTCGGCTCCTCGCCGCGCAGTATTTTGACGGTGTTCGTCGTGCAAGGCAGCCTGATAGGGCTGCTCGGCATCGGCGCAGGCGTACTGCTCGGCGTCGTCGTTGCCGTGAACCTGCAGGACCTGGTTCATGGACTCGAAGGCATCGTCGGCTTCAAGTTCCTCGACGCGCGCGTGTACTTCATGAATGACCTGCCGGCGCGCCTGCGCGCGACCGATGTGGCACGCATCTGCGGTTTCGCATTCGTTCTCGCCTGCCTGTCGACGGTGTATCCGGCCGTGCGCGCCGCGCGCCTGCTGCCCGCAGAATCCCTGCGAAACGAATGAGGTGAAAATGGTGATGCAGAGTCCAAATGCGCCGGTGCTCCGGGGAAAGGATCTCGCCAAGGAATTCGTCCAGGGCGGCGTGAAAATCCAGGTACTGCGCGCAGCGTCCATCAGCGTGGGTGCCGGCGAGCGCATTGCCATCGTGGGCGCTTCGGGATCCGGCAAAACCACGCTGCTGCAGCTGCTGGGAGGCCTTGATTTGCCGACGAGCGGCACCGTGGAGATCGCCGGGTCCGCGATGAATCGATTGAACGATGCCGAGCGAGGGCTTTTACGCAACAAAGCCGTCGGGTTCGTCTACCAATTCCATCATTTGCTGCCGGAATTCACCGCGCTCGAGAATGTCGCGATGCCGCTGTTGGTGCGGCGAATGAATCCGCGCGTTGCCAAGGACCTGGCGGGCGCCTTGTTGGCCCGGGTTGGACTCGCCGCGCGCCTCGCGCATCGCCCCTCCCAGCTCTCGGGCGGCGAGCGGCAGCGCGCTGCGGTGGCGCGTGCCCTCGTGACCCAGCCGCGGCTGGTGCTGGCCGACGAGCCCACGGGGAACCTCGACGGCACGAATGCGGCGCAGGTGTTCGAGTTGATGCTGGAGCTCAATCGTGAACTCGGCACCAGCCTCGTCATCGTGACCCACGATGAACGGCTGGCTGCACGGCTCGACCGAGTGCTGGTCCTGGCGGAGGGTCTTCTAGTTGAGCGCGGCGCTGCGGCCGTTTGATCGGGCGCGCCTGCGCCGCAGCTGGTAGAACACGTGGACGCGCCAGGCGAATTGCGCCAGTACATAGCCGGCACCGGCCGCCGCCAACCCCAGGACCAGCGCGCCGAGCAGCAGGGGCGCCCACAATTGGTTGACCTGCGCCCATAGGTGATGTTGATGCAGTTGATGCAGGAGGGGCATCAGATCCATTCCCATGAGCTTGGCGCCCACCCAGATCGAGCCGGCTACCTGTGGCAGCCAGGTGAAAGGATTGCTGACGAACACCGTGGCAAACAGCACGGGGAGGTTCAGCCGAAACAGCACGCCGAGTATGACGCACGTCACAAGATGCACGGGCAGGGGTGTCGGCGGAATGAAGGCGATGAACAGCCCCAGGGCGAACGCGCGAGTCACGCTGTGCCGGTTGAACGCCCAACCGCAGCGATCGAGCACCAGGGCGTGAATAGGCCTCATACACCAGATCTTTTCCAGCGTATGGCGGTCCGGTGTGATGCGTTTCAGCCAGCGTCGCATAAACCCTCATCTTCGCACATCGGCGACAGCGCTACGACCACCCCGCAAATCAACGGGTTACCCTTCGGCCGATGGCGGTATCTGAACCGTCGGCGGTCAAGTATCATGCCGGCTGATTTAAACCAGGAAAGAGGACGCAATGTGGGAGATCATCCGCGCCGGCGGCGGCTTCATGTGGCCGATCATTTTATGTTCCATTGCCGCGGTGGCTATCATATTGGAGCGTCTATGGACCTTGCAAAGCAGTCGCGTCATTCCGCGGGACCTGTCGCGGAAGGTCTGGAATTGGATCGAAGCCGATCAGCTTAGCGACAAATTGGTGGCCGCATTGGAGCAGAATTCGCCTCTCGGCAAACTGCTGGCCATCGGGCTTGCCAATCGCAACAGGCCGCGTGCGTTGATGGTAGAGCGTTTGGAGGACGGCGGCCGGCACGTAGTGCACGAATTGGAGCGATTCTTGAACACTTTGGGCACCATCGCGGCGGTTGCGCCGCTGCTGGGGTTGCTCGGAACGGTGGCGGGCATCATTCATGCCTTCAATGCCATCACGGCGAACGGCATCGGCGACCCGAGGATACTGTCGGGCGGGATCGGCGAGGCGCTGATCACGACGGCCGCGGGCCTTACGGTGGCGATTCCCTCGCTCATTGCCTATCGATATCTCAGAGGCAAGGTCGAGCGCCTGGTCGTGAGCATGGAGAAGGAAGCCATGAAGCTCGTCGATGCTCTGGACGAGCGCGGCATGTTGGCCTCGGACGCCTGAGAATTGAACCTTCGCCCGCGCCACCATGAGGATCCGGAAATCAACCTGATTTCGATGATCGACGTTTTGCTCGTGCTGCTGGTATTTTTCATGGTGTCGACGACGTTCAATCAAGAGGGGCGGGTCAGGGTTCAGCTCCCGCAGGCCAGCGAAATTCCGTTGCCGCGAGGCTCGCACGAGCCGCTGATCATCACGGTGACCGCCGAAGGCAGCTACCGGGTCAATGAGCGACCCTTGATCAACGCCAGCCCCGATACTTTGCGGGCCGCGCTCGTCAAGGAAGCCGGCGCCGACCGCGGACCCATCACGATTCGCGCCGACGCGCGCACCACGCATCAAGCGGTGGTGACGGCCATGGACGTGGCCGGCAGGCTGGGATTCGCGCAATTGAATATCGCGACCGTTCATGGGGAAGCGGCGCCTTGAGCTTAGGCGAGCTAGCGGTTTTGAAACCCGGCGGCGATTCTTGGTCGATCTATCGGCGGCTGCTGAAATACGCCCGGCCTTATCTCGGTGTGTTCCTGATCGGCGTCGCGGGGTCGATCTTGTTCGCGGCATCCAACGCGGCGCTGTCGTTCCTGGTCAAAAATTTTCTGAACGGGGCGTTCTTGGTGAAAAACCCGGACGTTCTGTGGCAAGTCCCCATCGAGGTCGTGGTGTTGTTCACTCTGCGAGGCATTGGGGACTATGTGCAAAGCTATTTTCCGAGTTGGGTCGGAAGGCAGGTCATCAAGGGTCTGAGGCACGATGTGTTCTCGCACTACCTGCGGCTGCCCACGGCGTATCTCGACAGCCAGCAGTCCGGGCATTTATTGTCCAAATTGACCAATAACATCGAATTGGTGGCGGCCGCGGCCACTAGTGCGGCGATTTCCCTCATCAGCGACAGCCTGACCATCATTGGACTCCTGATCACCCTTTTCTACTGGAACTGGCAGCTTGCGTTGTTCTGCGTCGTGGCCGCACCCATCATCGCGTTCTTGATGAGGATCGCCAATCGCAGTTTTCGGCGCTACAGCGAACGAATTCAGAATTCGATGGGGGATATCACGCGTGTCGCCAAAGAAGCGATCGACGCGCATCGGCTCATCAAGATATTCAACGCCGAGGATCACCAAACCGAACGATTCGAACTGGTCAACGAGCACAATCGGGTGTCAAACATGAAGCTGATCCGCACCCGCGCCATCAGCAATCCCGTCGTGCAATGCATCGCTTCGGTGGCGCTCGCCAGCGTGCTTTACGTGGCGATGCGGCAGGTATTTTCTCATCACATGCAATTTGACGTGTTCTTTGGTTTTCTGACGGCATTGATGATGATTCCGGCGCCGCTGCGCAGCCTGGTCAACATGAGCGGACCGCTGCAGCAGGGCATCGCCGCCGGCCAAAGCGTGTTCGAAATTCTGGATCGGCCCACGGAGGGCGCCGGCGGCTCGCGCAAACTCGTCCGCGCGCGCGGCGACATCGAGTTTCGCAACGTGACGTTTGCTTACGGGGGCGACAAGGGCGACGTGCTGCGGAATGTGAGTTTTCACGTGCGCCGCGGCGAAACCGTAGCCATCGTCGGGCCCTCCGGCAGCGGCAAGACCACGCTGGTCGGCCTCGTGCCGCGCTTCTACGACGCGCAAGCTGGCTCGGTGCTGCTGGACGGCGTCGATGTGCGCGAGTATCGGCTGACGGACCTGCGCTCCCAGGTGAGCCTGGTCAGCCAGGACGTGGTGCTGTTCAACGACACCATCCGCAACAACATCGCCTTCAATGCCGTCGACAAAACGGATGCGGAGGTTGAAGCGGCCGCGCGCGCCGCCAATGTGATGGAATTCGTCGCCCAGCAACCGCAGGGTTTCGACACCCCGTTGACGGACCGCGGGCAGAATTTTTCCGGCGGGCAGCGGCAGCGAATCTCCATCGCGCGGGCGCTGCTCAAGGATTCGCCCGTGCTGATCCTGGACGAAGCCACGGCGGCGCTGGACAACGAATCGGAGCGCCGCGTGCAGTATGAACTCGGCGTGTTGATGCAGGGCCGTACCACGCTGGTGATCGCGCACCGCTTGTCAACGGTCGAAGGCGCAGACCGGATCATCGTGCTCGACCAGGGACAAATCATCGAAAGCGGCACCCACCAGGAACTGTTGGCGCGGGGCGGCTTGTACGCGGCGCTGCACGGGACGCTGATCAACGCCTGAGCGCCATCCAATGCCGATTCAATCCTGGCTCAATCGGATTTGGTACGGGCGCGCCGCGCCGCCGTGGTGGATGCTGCCGCTGTCGCTGTGCTACGGCGCGGCCGCGGCATCGCGCCGCTATCTGTACGTCAAGCACCTGCGCAGATCGACCCGCATGGCGTCGCCGGTGGTCGTGATCGGAAACTTGAGCGTGGGAGGAACCGGCAAGACTCCGCTGGTCTGCTGGCTGGTCGCGCGCCTGACTGAACTTGGGTTCAGGCCGGGGGTGGTCACCCGCGGCTACGGGGGCTCCTCCAAAAATGTGCGGCTCATCGATTCGGCCGACGATCCCAAGGTGGTGGGCGACGAGTCGATTTTGCTGGCCCGTCGAACGGGGGGGCCGGTGGCGGTCGGCCGGGATCGCCCGGCGGCGTCGCAGCTGCTGATCAACGCGGGATGCGACGTCGTCGTGAGCGATGATGGTTTGCAGCACTATGCATTGGCGCGCGATTGCGAAATCGTCGTCATCGACGGAGACCGGCGATTCGGCAATGGTTGGCTGTTGCCGGCCGGCCCGCTGCGCGAGCCCGAATCCCGATTGGCCTGCGCCGACGCCGTCGTGGTGAACGGGGGATCCAGGCCACTCGACGGCGCGCTCAGCATGCGGCTCGAGGCAGTGAGCGCCTTGAGTGTGATTGGCGGCGCCGTCCGGGCGTTGGACGCGTTCGCGGGCCGCTCGGTGCATGCCGTCGCCGGAATCGGCAATCCGGAGCGATTTTTCAGCATGCTGCGCGCGCACGGCATCGAAGTGGCGGGTCATGCGCTGCCGGACCATGCGCAATTGCAGGCCGCCGACATTTCCTTCGCCGACGAGCGCCCGGTGCTCATGACGGAGAAAGATGCCGTAAAATGTGCGGCAATAGCCGGGCCGCATCATTGGTACGTGCCGGTGACCGCGAGTTTCGACGACGGCGAATCAAGTGCGCTGCTGGACATCGTGACCCGGGCCATTCACCAGCGCGCTGTGCGCGTGCGAGGGTAATATGGATAAGCGATTGCTCGACTTGTTGGTATGTCCGATTTGCAAGGGACCCTTGCGCACCGCCGGTGCCGGCAATGCGCTCGAGCTCGTGTGCCGGCCGGATCGACTCGCCTACCCCGTGCGCGAGGGGATTCCTCTGATGTTGCCGGAGGAGGCTCGCACATTGGGCGCCGACGATCCCTTGCTCGACCGCTAACGCATATCCAAAACTCATGTTCCACGTCATCATCCCGGCGCGCTTCTCCGCTTCGCGCCTGCCGGGCAAACCGCTGCTCGCCATCGGCGATAGGCCCCTGATCCAATGGGTGTGGCAGTGCGCGCGGGCGAGCGGCGCGGCGTCCGTGATCATCGCCACCGATGATGTTCGCATATTTGATTCGGCCCGAAGCTTCGGCGCCGAGTGTCTGATGACCTCGCCGCAGCACGCGTCAGGAACGGATCGGATCGCCGAAGTGGTGCGCGAGAGGGGTTTCGCGGCGGATGAGATTGTCGTGAACCTGCAGGGCGACGAACCCATGATGCCTGCTGCGGCAATCAACGAAGTCGCGGAAGCGTTGATTGCGCGGCCGCGGATCGACATCGCGACGGCCGTTGCGCCCATCCGGTCGTTGGCGGAATTTCTCGATCCCAGCTGCGTCAAGGCGCTGCGCGACTGCCAAGGCCAGGCGTTGTATTTCAGCCGCGCGCCGGTGCCCTGGCCGCGCGACGCCTTGTCGGCGGGTCAACCCACTCAGTATGCAGGCGCATGGCGGCATATCGGCATCTATGCCTACCGGGTGCGAAGTCTCTTGCAATTTGCCGCGTGGACGCCGACGCCGCTCGAAGAGACCGAGAAGCTCGAGCAGCTCCGCGCACTGGAGCACGGCATGCGGATTCACTTGGTGGCCTTGTCCGAGGCGCCGCCCGCGGGTGTCGACACGCCCGAAGATCTGGAGCGCACGCGTGTCCTCGTGACCGCCGGCCAGGCGCCGCGCCCACGATGACCGTCCAATCGGTCTTGTTCGTGTGCCTCGGCAACATCTGCCGCAGCCCGACGGCAGAAGGCGTCTTTCGGCAGCTGCTGGCGCAAGCTGCGCCCGAGCTGCTGGTGGAAGTCGATTCCGCGGGAACCGCCGATTATCACGTCGGCAATCCGCCGGACCTGCGCAGTCAGCGCGCGGCTTTGGCCCGCGGCATCGATTTGAGCGGCCTGCGTGCGCGGCGGGTCACGCCCGGCGATTTCACGCGGTTCGATCTCATACTGGCGATGGATCACGACAATCTGCGCGAGCTTCAGGTCATGCGTCCGAAGCACGCGCCTGCCCGGCTGCAGCTGTTCTTGGAATATGCCCCGGAATTGGGCCGGCTGGAAGTCCCCGATCCTTACTACGGCGACGCGCGCGGCTTCGAGGAGGTGCTGGATCTTTCCGCCGCCGCGTCGCGAGGCTTGCTCGCCGCCTTACATAAAATTGCGTAGCAGCCAGTACAGAGCGCCGGCGAGCGCGATCGAGACCGGCAGCGTGAGCACCCAGGCCATCAATAGATTGCGCACCGTGGCCCACTGCAGGCCGGAACGATTCGCGACCATGGTCCCGGCGACGCCGGACGACAGTACATGCGTGGTGCTGACCGGCAATCCATACATCTCGGCGGCGCCGATGGTCGCCATGGCGACGATTTCCGCCGAAGCGCCCTGTGCGTAAGTCAAATGGGTCTTGCCGATTCGTTCGCCGACCGTGACGACGATGCGCTTCCAGCCGATCATGGTGCCCAATCCTAAGGCGATGGCGACAGCCACCTTGACCCAGCTCGGAATGAACTTGGTCGAGTGATCGAGCTGTTTCTTGTACGCATCGAGCGCCTGTTTGTCGGCGTCCGACACATGCAGCGCCGCGGCCTTTCCCATGAAACGAAGCCCTTCGCTCACCAAGTACATCTCGTTGCGGATGTTCACCATGTATCCGGGAGGAACCTTGTCCATCGAGTGATACCGGTCCACCTGATCCGAGATCGTTGCGGCCAGCGCGGCCAGCGCCGCCACGCCCGGCGCAGTCACGACGCGGGCGCGGACCACCTCCATCGCTGCGGCCTGCGGGTCGGCCGGTGCCGCTCCCTGGGCGTAATGCGACAGCGCGGTGTGCGCCTGCGCTGAGACCGCGACGAACTTGCTCACATCCTGTTCGTGCATCGTGCGATTGAGCGCATACGCGGTGGGAACCGTGCCGATGAGGATCAGCATGATGAGCCCCATGCCCTTTTGACCATCGTTCCCGCCGTGGAAGAAACTCACGCCGCTGCAGGTGAGGATCAGCAGGCCGCGAATCCACAAAGGCGGCGGCTTGTTGCCCTCGGGCTCCTTGTACAGCGCGGGGATCTTGATCGTCGCCTTGAGGAGCGTGAGCAGCAAGAAGGCCACGCTGAAGCCGATCAAGGGCGAGACGAGCAGGGTCTCGCCGATTCTGGTTGCCTGGCTCCAGTCCACTCCGCTCGTGCCGGAGGAATTCGCCGCCATCAGCTGGTTCATGAGTCCGACGCCGATGATGGAGCCGATCAGAGTGTGCGAGCTCGATGACGGCAGACCAAAATACCATGTGCCCAAATTCCATAGGATGGCGGCCAGCAGCAGTGCGAACACCATGGCGAATCCGGCGCCGCTGCCCACCTGCAGGATCAACTCGACCGGCAACAGCGAGACGATGCCGAACGCCACGGCGCCGGTGGAGACCAATACCCCCGAGAAATTGCAGATGCCGGACCAGACGACGGCCAGATTCGGCGACAGCGAGTTCGTGTAAATTACCGTGGCGACCGCGTTCGCGGTGTCATGGAATCCGTTAACGAACTCGAATCCCAAGGCAATCAACAGCGCGATACCAAGCAATATATATGGATAGGCACGGGTGTCGCGCACCACCGATAGGTCATCGGCCAAGTGAATGCCGGCATAGATGATACCGGCGACGACCACTACGCTCGCCAGGACATTGAACCAGGGATTGGGTTTGTGTCCAACGACCGCCGCCGCCGCCGCGGAGCGCTTGATCCCGCCGGGCTCTTGATTGATCGCATCGATGTTCGACATGCTGTCGATTTATAGGTCTGTAAGATGACGACGAGATGACAACCAAGGTCCGTTGATGCCATATACTCTTTCTCACACGGTCGTCGTGCTGCCGTTCTCGCGCCTGCTCCGTCGGTGGCGGCTGCTGTCCGCCGCGGTGATCGGCTCCATGGTTCCTGATTTCGGGCTGTTTCTTCCGTGGCGCCTGCCGCGCTTCGAAACGCATAGCGCCATGGCGCTGCTTGCCTTTTGCTTGCCGGTGGGCCTGGCTTGCTACTGGGCTTTTCAATATCTGATCAAGACTCCGGTCTTGGAGGTGCTGCCCGAGGGCGCGTATGCGCGGTGGCGCCCGTTTTCCTCGCCCGCGGAATTCTTGAACTTCCGCCAATGGCTTTTGGCTGCCGGCGGGATATTGGCGGGAGCGGCGACGCATATCGTCTGGGACGCATTCACCCACGAAGGCGCTCGCGGTGTGCGTTTGGTTCCATGGCTCGAAGATCCGATCGCCGACATCGGCAGCCACCATCTGATTGCGTTCAGGGTGCTACAGGACGGCAGTTCATTGATCGGGCTCGGGATCGCCCTGGGGCTCGTCTGCTACGGCCTGCGCCGCGGCCACGAGCGACCCATACCGGCCCGGCCTTTGCGGACCGCGGAGCGCCGGATATGGGTGCTGGCCTATATGGCCGCCGCCGTTGCGATGAGCGTCGCCTGGCTGCTGTGGGAGCCGATGGGACACTCTCTCAAGGCTGTGGCAAACGGCATCGCGGTGGCCGCGATGCGCGGGCTGGCCATGGCGCTCTTGCTCACCAGCTTGGGCCTGGGATGGCGTCTGCGCGCGCTTCGCTCCTGAGAATGGCCTACCGGTCGTCCGGACCGGTGCGCGGCGCGTCACTCGGAGCGGACGACCACACGACGTACTTGTTGTCGGTGCCCGTACTCGATGCCGGTACCTCGTTATCGCGCGCCGGCGGCGCAGGATTTATCGGCGCAGCCGGGGGCCGCTCACTCGCAGCCGGTTGCTCACCCGCAACCGGCCGCTCACTGGCAACCGGCCGCTCACTGGCAACCGGCCGCTCACTGGCAACCGGCCGCTCACGAGCCGCATCGGATGTCGGCGATCCACCGCCCTCGCTGCCTCCTCCCCCCGCATCCGAAGGACCCTGGCCGGTACTTTGGTTTGCTCCGCCACCGTTGGCGGTGCTTTCCCCGCCCTCGCGCCGGCCGCGACCACGCCGCCGCCGGCTGCGCCCGCCGCGTTCGCTGCGTTCGTTCCGTTCGTTCCGTTCGTTGCGGTCGTTGCCCGGGCGTTCGTTGCCGGGGCGTTCGTTGGGGCGTTCGCCGGCCGCTCCGGCATCGACGGGGCGGGGCGCTTGCTCGGGGCGGGGTGACTGGTCCGCACGCGGTGCTTCGGGCCGCGGCCCACCTGAATAGCGATCCGGCTGCGCAGCGAACTCGGGTCGACGCGGAGCGGAATCGCTGCGGTTCTCGCCGCGTGGGCGGCCGTCGCGCCGCGGGTCCCGCGGTCCGTCGCGCCGTACATCGCGATTTCGGTCGCGGTCTGGGCGCTCGCGATTTCGATCGCGGTCGCCGCCGCCGCGATAGCGATCGTGACGGGCATCGCGATGCGCCGGCCGATCGCGCTGCGCGGGAGCGGACGAGGTCGGGGACACAGGGGCACTGGTGCGTGTGCCGCTGCCAAACAGCCAGCGCCACAGCCGCACCAACGCTCCGGCCTGAGCAGCTGCCGCCGGCGCTGGGCCGGCCACCGGCACGGGCATCGGAATGATGGGCGCCGCCGACGCCGGCAAAATGCTGGGAACCAGCGGCACGTCACCCTGCGGTTTCTTGTCCCGGCTTCCGATGTTCGAATCGTCGACGCTCGGTTGATCGGCCAATTGGTAACTGACGGTGTTATTTTCCGGCAGCTCCTTCTCGTCATCGCGGATTCGCCGCAGCGTGTAGGCCGGTGTCTGCATGTGCGGATTCGGCACGATCACGAGCGACACCTTGTCGCGCGATTCGATTTGATTCAGCCAATCGCGCTTCTCGTTCATGAGATAGGTCGCCACATCGACCGGCACTTGCGCGACCACCCGGCCGGTGCGCTCCTTGCGCGCCTCTTCGCCGATCAAGCGCAACAGCGCGAGCGACATCGATTCGACGCCGCGGATCGTGCCCATGCCGCCGCATCGCGGGCAGTTGATGTGAGTGGTCTCGCTCAACGCGGGCCGCAGGCGCTGGCGCGACAGCTCGAGCAAACCGAAGCGCGACAGCCGTCCCAGCTGGATGCGGGCGCGATCCATCTTGACCGCGTCGCGCAGCATGTCTTCCACCGCGCGCTGGTTGGCCTGCGATTCCATATCTATGAAGTCGATGACGATGAGGCCGCCGATGTCCCGCAAGCGCAGTTGGCGCGCGATTTCCTCGGCAGCCTCCAGATTAGTGTTGCGGGCGGTCGCCTCGATATCGCCGCCGCGGGTGCTGCGGGCGGAATTGATGTCGATCGACACCAGTGCCTCCGTATGGTCGATCACCAAGCTTCCGCCCGAGGGCAGCGTGACCTTGTGCGAATAGGCGGACTCGATCTGACTCTCGATCTGGTAGCGCGTGAACAGGGGCACCGGGTCTTGATACAGCTTGAGCTTGCGTTGCGCGTCGGGCGGCATGAAGCGCTGCATGTATTCCTGGGCCTTCTGAAAGGCCTCGGGCTGATCGATGAGGCACTCGCCGACATCATCGGAGAAGTAGTCGCGAAGTCCGCGGGTCACCGCATCACTCTCCTGAAAAATCAGGAAAGGCGCCGGCCTGCCGTCGTTGGCCGCGACGATCGCGTCCCACGCGGTCTTGAGATTATTCAAGTCCCATTGCAGCTCTTCGGTGGACCGACCGACCCCGGCCGTGCGCACGATGGCGCCCATGCCGTCGGGAATCTGCAGGCCGTTCATGGCCTCGCGCATTTGATCGCGATCTTCGCCCTCGATGCGCCGCGAAACGCCGCCCGCACGCGGATTGTTCGGCATCAGCACCAGGAAGCGGCCGGCGAGACTGATGAAAGTGGTGAGGGCGGCGCCCTTGTTGCCGCGCTCCTCTTTCTCGACCTGAACGATCAGCTCTTGGCCTTCCTGCAGCAGATCCTTGATATTCAGTCTGCCGCCGGCAGCGGGCTGCGAACGAAAGTATTCCTTGGAGACTTCTTTCAAGGGCAAGAAGCCGTGGCGTAGGGAGCCGTATTCGACGAATGCCGCTTCGAGACTCGGCTCTACGCGGGTAATCCGGCCTTTATAGATATTGGATTTTTTCTGTTCCCGTGACGGGATCTCAATCGATAAGTCGTAGAGTTTCTGACCGTCGACGAGTGCGACTCGCAGTTCTTCTTCTTGAACTGCGTTGACGAGCATTCTTTTCATGTGCCCCAACTAAGGTAGTGAGGGCCGAGGAGGAGAGCTTGAGAATAGAAGCCGGGGCCAGGACGAATGGAACGATCACGAATAGGGAATACCAGAGCGCGTGCCACGCGACCGGCATCGAATCAACCCAATTCTGCCAAAACGTATACGGCAAGCCCGGGGCCTTGTTCTCGGTTAACCGCTTGTGGGACGCCGAAGCTCATTGAGGCTCTCTTGCGTCCGTCTCATCGGCCGAGCGATGGTCTGGAAATCCAGAACCAACTAATATGCGCCGCTCCCATCGGATGGGGGCGTCACGGAAACCGGTGTCTATGCATTACCTAAAATTGAGGGCGTCGCCCAGAAATGGTTCAGCGCCTGACACGGTTTTAGGACACTATCACGATAGCCCCACTGGGTCAATGTAATCAATACCTTAGAAGATTGCACAGCGAAGATCACGAATCCATGAACAGTAATTTGGCAGTGCCCGAACCGTTCCAGGGAGCTAAAAGTCCCTTGACCCTGCGCACGGTCACCGCCGACGAAGCCGGTCAACGCATCGACAATTTCCTGATGCGGCACTTCAAGACGGTGCCGCGCAGCCGCGTTTATCGGCTTTTGCGCAAGGGAGAGGTCCGGATCAACCGCAAGAGGGTTGATGCGGAATACCGCCTGCAGGCTGGCGACGAGGTTCGCCTGCCGCCGGTCCGCATCGACACCGGCGGCGAAGTCAGGCAGCCCTCCAGCAGCCTGTTGGAATTGATCGAGCGGGCCGTCATTTTTCAGGACAAGCACCTGTTGGCGCTCGATAAGCCGGCGGGGGTCGCGGTGCATGGCGGCAGCGGCATGAGTTTCGGCATCATCGAGGCCCTGCGAGCGTCTCGGCCGCGCGAAACGCTGGAATTGGTCCATCGTCTCGATCGCGATACCAGCGGCTGTTTGCTCGTGGCGCGCGATCGCAGCACCCTGACGGCGCTGCATGCCTTGATTCGCAACGGTGGCATGCACAAGACTTACCTGGCCCTGGTGGCGGGTAGCTGGCAGCTGGGGACCAAACGCATCGACGCGCCGCTGGCGACCGACAACCGCCAGCACGGCGAACGGCACGTGCGGGTGGCCGCCGCCGGTAAGGAATCGGTGAGCGTATTTAAGCCGGTACAATTCTTCGGGTCCCTGGCGACGCTGATGGAAGTGGACATTCCCACGGGACGCACTCATCAAATTCGCGTGCACGCGTCCTTTGCCGGTCATCCGCTGCTCGGTGACGACAAATACGGCGATCGCGACCGCAATGCCGAACTCAAACGCCATGGCCTGAATCGCACGTTCCTGCACGCCCAGTCCGTTGCCTTTGAATGGCCGGGGTCCGGGGTCCCGTTTCACTTGAGCGCGCCGCTGCCCGGCGAGTTGGCCGCGGTGATCGATGCGATTACGCCGATCAAGCGCCGGGCGCCGCCAGGCAAGCCGGGCAAGTCGGCCAAGTCGGCCAAGTCGGTTCCGCGGGGCCGCGTGTCGCGGCGGTAGTGATATCGCATTTAAAATCGGTAACGTTTCGACGTTTCAGGGACCGCTTTAGCGACAAAACGTCGAAGACTTTTAACGCGATAACCGTACCAGCCTGGGCCCGGTCAAGGCAGTTCGAAGCCGACGCCGCGCAATACCGCGCTCAAGCGAATCAAGGGCAACCCAATGAGAGCGCTCGGGTCGGCGCTGTCGATCGATTCGCAGAGCGTTATCCCAAGACCCTCGCTCTTGAAACCCCCGGCGCAATCGAGCGGCGCCTCGAGAGCGACGTAGCGCGCGATGGCAGGCTCATCGAGCGTGCGAAATGTGACGCGGGTCGTATCGACGAATTCGTGCGCCGAATGGCCGTTGTGCTGCACGACGGCCACGGCCGTCATGAACGACAGGGTTTGACCCGAGCATCCTCGCAGCTGCTCGATGCACATCGCCTCCGTCGCGGGCTTGCCGAGGATCACCTCGCCGAAAGACTCGACCCGTGCCGCGACTTGATCGGAGCCGATGACCCAAGCGTCAGGGTGCTGTAGCGCCACGGCAGAGGCCTTGGCCCTTGCCAGGCGCACCGCAAGGGCAAGCGCCCGCTCGCCGGTACGGGGAGTTTCCACCACACCCGGCGCGCTGCAGGAAAAAGGCAGGCGCAGCCTGGCCAGGAGTTCACGCCGGTAGATCGAGGTTGAAGCTAAAATAAGTGAAGGCGGAGACTTCAAAAACAACGACTTGCACCCGATTCATTTTGACAGGCGTGGGAACCGGCCCTATTATACGCGGCCCATGGCACCGGGCTTGCCTGACCGAGTCGATTGCGCGCACCTGGCCGACAACGCAGCGGTGCTGGAACGGGTCTACCCGCTCGGTGAAATGCCTCGATTGCAGGATTTATTAGCGGACGTACGCGGGTCCGTGCGTGCAAGATTCGCATTTGCGAAAGTCGAGTCGGGCCGTGCGGGCGCCACTGTCGCGGTCGAATCGGTGCCGCAATTGGTATGCCAGCGTTGCATGCAGGGCTTCGCGTTTGCCGCCGCCGGCAGCAGTGAGATTGAATTTTCGAACGGACCGGCGTCCCGCGCTTCGGATTCGCGGCGCGAGGTATATCCGATGGACGCGGGCTTGGTAAGCTTGCGCGAACTGGCCGAAGAGGAAATGTTGTTGGCCTTGCCGATCGTGGCCGTTTGCAGTACGCCGCAAACCTG